>ERZ860710.251-NODE-251-length-37965-cov-3.621894_pt1 | contig 37965 bp, 35 predicted proteins | sample MGYA00509974_ERZ860710 | MGnify/ENA primary metagenome ERZ860710 (study PRJEB30046, sample SAMN00715261) | human gut metagenome | study: EMG produced TPA metagenomics assembly of the A metagenome-wide association study of gut microbiota in type 2...
TTGGCATGATCCCCTGCCACAACCATCAGTGGACGAAGTACAACATTTTTGTATCCTGCTGCTTTGATCTTTTCAATCACTGACTCACAGGAGGTCTCTTCCGGTTCACCCTCTACTGTTCCGATAAATACATTCTTATATCCCAGTGTTTCCATCTGTGTCTGCATCTGAGAATAGCTGATCTTTGCTGTGTGTGAAGTTCCATGTCCCATAAATACAAATGCTGTTCCTGCTTCTTTTGCAGCATCCAGGCTTTCATACTCGGTTATTTTTACTGCCTCTGCTGTGATTGCTTTTGCTACGGCTTCCTTATCTGCATTGATCACAGTTGCATCGGAACCAACTTCTCCAAGCAGTGGCTCTGCAATTTTTACTGACTCGAACTTATCTTTATAATTTTCTACTGCTTCTGTCAGTTCATCATATTCTGCACCATGCATCAGATGCGTCGGCTGCACGATCAGATTCTTGACACCGTTCTTTACAGCTCTTTCTAAAGCCTGATCCATATTATCAATCTTTTCTCCGTCACGTGCCTGAACATGGTTGATGATGATCTGAGCCGTAAATGCCCTTCTTACAGACCACTCAGGATAAGCTGCCTGAAGTGCCTTTTCAATTCCACCAATATCCTCTGCACGGCTGTTATTAAAGGAAGTTCCGAAACTTACAACTAAAAGTTCATTTTCCCCAATCTCATCCTCATTCAGTGGATCATCTTTTGATGCGTCTCCCGTATCTCTTCCGAAATAATCCGGGTCTGCATTTTCACCTTCTACTAACTCTTTCTGTGCATCTGTCAATGCATCCCACGCCTTCTTTGCAGCTTCGCACTGCTCATCTGTCTTGTCTGTCCTCTCCTGTACATAAATATCATCAATCAGCTTTGCCACTTTATCTGCCGCCTCCTGATCTTTTTCTTTGGTTGACTGTTCAGATTTGGTTGAATTGTCGTCACTGTTCTTTCCACCACATCCACTTAACATGGATATTCCAAGTGCAGTTACCAGAAATGCTGTCAATAATTTTTTCTTCATCTTTCCCTCCCTGATCTTTGATCAATGCTTTTTGGAACAGAACAGTTCAGATATACAGATATACACACCGACTCTGGCTTTTGTCTGCATAAATAAGTAAATAAAACCCCCGTTAAAAACGAGGGTTCACATAATATCTTCTTTACACGAATAAACTGTCTTTTTTATAAAAAACAGTCTGTCCTATTCTTTCGTACCGCCAGTTCCTCGTGACCTGAACTCTTCGTTCCTGTACTGCGAAAGGCAGGTCTCCCGGCTCATTGCTTCAGGATTTGACTCCAGCGCATCGGTCTCCTTCCCGGTTTCCCAGTGGATCATTCCCCTGCTTGCAAAATACGGTGACGAGTTCGTGCAGGATTCACACCTGCTTCCCTTTTCACCGGACACGCATGTCCGACACCTTACACATCGATATTTAATTGTTTTTTCTTTAACGACTGTTAGTGTAGCACATCGTCTTTTCTCTGTCAAGTGCTGTAAAATCAGGAAATCCGGCCATTTTCCATTTCATATACCACATCCGCGACGTTCATCGTGGACACTCTGTGCGATACGAGCACAATGGTTTTCTCTTCTGCCGATTCTTTCAGGGATTTCAGAATAATTCCTTCATTTAAGGAATCAAGATTCGATGTCGGCTCGTCCAGCAGGATCATGGATGCGTCATGCAGGAATGCCCGCGCGATACCGATCCGCTGTTTTTCTCCGCCGGACAGCGTATCGCCGAGTTCTCCGACTTCGGTGTCGTAGCCGTTTGGCAGTGTCATGATGAAATCATGTATGGACGCCTTCTTCGCCGCCTCCATAATTTCTTCCCGCGTCGCGCCGGGTTTTGCAATAGCGATGTTGTTCGCAATCGAATCGTGGAACAGATGTGTCTCCTGCGTCACATAGCTTTCCATATCGCGCAGATACTTCGTCGGGATTTCGCGGACATCGGCTCCGTCCACGGAAACGCGCCCCGTCTGGACATCCCAGAAGCGCATCAGAAGTTTTAAGATCGTCGATTTTCCGGAACCGCTCGCGCCGTGGATGCCGGTGATTTTTCCCGGTTCCAGTTTCAGCGAATACTGATCCAGAATCGTCTCGTCTTCGTAGGCAAACGTTACATTCTGCGCCTCGGCTCCTGCAAATGCGTGGTCACCGCCGGATGCCGCATCTCCCGGAATTTCTTCCACCAGCGGCGCTTCCTCGAGAAGGGAAAGCACACGCTCGCCGCTTGCCAGCGTCTGATTCAGGTTATTCGACAGGCTGGACAGCGCCACGACCGGGCCGAAGGAACCCATCATCGCGACTGTGCAGGTCAGGACTCCCTCAAATCCGATCCCGCCTTTCGTGTAAAGATAGATCGTCAGTGCCAGCATGCCGAACGATGCCAGAAGAATCACCATGTTGGTGACAGACCGCTGGGAGCCTTCCATGCGGCTTAAGTTTTCGTGCACAGAAGCCAGTTCTTTCGACCGCCCTGACATCTGCTCTTTCCGTTTTTCGCCCTGTCCGTACTGAATCGTCTCGTCGAGGCCACGCAGGGAATCCAGCACGAAGCTGTTCAGCTCGCCAAAGCCTGTCCGGAACTCCATTCCTTTCTGGCTTCCGCGCTTTCCGTTCCACATCGGGATCACAACGCCGACCGTCAGATACGCCGCAAGTGCAAGCAGCCCTGCCAGAACATGGTATCTTCCAATGAAGCATACCATAATCAAAGAAGTTAATGCTGCAATCGCAATCGGGGAAATCGTATGCGCATAGAATACTTCCAGAAGTTCGATATCGGTTGTGATAATCGAAATCAGATTTCCTTTGTCCCGTCCTTCCAGCTTCGCCGGGCAGAGCTTCCGCAAAGCTGCAAACACTTTATGGCGGATGATCGCCAGCAGTTTAAAAGCAATAAAGTGGTTGCAGTACTGCTCCGCATAATGCAGAATGCCGCGCAGCACCGCGATCACGATCATCACCGTGAGTATCGTTTTTACCGGGGTATGTACAAGCCACATGTTTTGCACCGAAAGGCTCGTCCCTGCCGCGCCCGTCAGTAAGCCATGCACGATGACCTGTCCTGCCAGAATCGTCAGGAAGATCGCACATAAATATCCCATTGTTCCAAGAATAATTGCCGCCATCATAATATGAAGCAATGGCTTCACCAGCCCGATCAGGCTTCCCATAATCCGGAGGGCGCTTCTGCGTTTTGCTGTATTTTTCTTCTCGTGCATCATGCATTCCCCTGCTTTCCATAGTTTTCCAGTACCATCTGGCTGTCGTACAGATGACGGTATGCGCCGTTCTGTTCCATCAGTTCCGCATGCGTTCCACGCTCGCAGATGGTACCGTTTTTCAGGAAATAAATCTGATCTGACTGTACGACGTTCGCAAGGCGGTGGGAAATCAGCAATACCGTTTTCGTCTTTGCGAGTTCATGAATCACATTCATGATCAGCTCTTCACTCTCGACATCAATATTCGATGCGGCTTCATCAAAGATATACACCGCACTGTCGCTCCGAAGCAGCGCCCGCGCAATCACAAGACGCTGGCACTGGCCGCCGGAGAGGTTTCCTGCTTTTTCGAGAAGCTCTGTCTGCAGTCCGTTCTGTGTCTGTAAGAATCCCAGCAGATTGACTTTCTGCAGAACCGCCTCCATCTCCTCCTTCGTCGCATCCGGTTTCGCCATGCGCAGGTTCTCTTCTACGGTTCCTTTAAATAAGTAACTGTTGTGGCGGACCAGAACAACGTGCTTCATCAGATCCGTCTCATTGACTTCCGAGAGCGGCACGCCGCCCAGGGTGATGCTTCCCGCATATCCGCGGTTCTTTGCCGCAAGGATGCCCGCGATCGTACTCTTTCCGCAGCCGGATTCACCCACAACACCCAGCGTTTTTCCTTGCTGGATGGTTACGCTGATATCGTCCACCGCATGGAGCACACGATCCTTTTTTCCGAAGTACTTCTTCAGATTACGCACTTCCAGCAACGGGGTATTTTCCGTATGGCTCACGTTGTCTCCTCCTTTTTTCCATCCCACCCGTCATACAGATGACAGGCGATGCAGTGGGTCCCGTTTGAATAGATGGCCGGTTCCTGTTCCCGGCAGATATCCATACAATGGGGGCATCTGTCATGGAAATGGCAGCCGGAAGGGAGATTCGACGGGTCGGGCATCAAACCTTCGATAGGTGACAGGCGGCGGGCATCCACCTTCAGGTTAGGAATCGCGCCGAACAGGCCCTTTGTGTAGGGATGGTGCTCCTCAGAGGTGAAAATATCCTCCAATGTACCGCTTTCGATGATTTGACCGGCGTACATCACCGCCACCTTATCGCATACCTGCGCCACGATACCCAGGTCGTGGGTAATCATGATCATCGCTGTTCCCAGCTTGTCGCGCAGATCACTCATCATGGACAGCACCTGCGCCTGAATCGTCACATCCAGTGCGGTAGTGGGTTCATCTGCAATCAGCAGGTCCGGCTGGCAGGACAGCGCCATGGCAATCACCACACGCTGCTTCATGCCGCCAGAGAACTGGTGAGGATACTCGTTTTTACGGGCAGCCGGAATGCCTACCATTTCCAGCACCTCGCCCACACGCTGGTCAATCTGCTCCTGCGACACTTTCTGCCCGTTGCTGTGGTATATGATGGCCTCCGCGATTTGATCGCCCACCGTGGCAACGGGGTTCAGGGAGGTCATAGGATCCTGAAAGATCATGGAAATTTTCTCACCGCGGATCTGGGTGCGCATTTCCTCCTCCGACAGCGTCAGCAGATCGCAGCCCTCGAAGAGGATCTGTCCCTGGTTGATGCAGCCGGTGCGCTCCGGCAACAGCCGAAGGATAGCAAGCGCCGTAGTGGTTTTGCCGGCGCCGGTTTCGCCCACCAGACCCAGTGTCTCACCTTTATTCAGTGTCAGAGAAATGCCGTTCACCGCATGAACCGGATTCTTTCCGGATTTATACAGGACTTCCAGATCTTTGATCTCAAGCAATTTATCCGCCATATCCAGTCCTCCTCATCAGTCCTTCAGTCTCGGATCCATCGCGTCACGCAGTCCGTCACCCAGAAGATTGAACGAAAGCGCTGTCAGCACGATAACGATACCGGGAATAATACAGGTATAGGGTGCGCTGCGCAGAAACTCACGGGCTTCGGAGATCATGGCGCCCCACTCCGGGTTAGGCGGCTGAATGCCCATTCCCAGATAGCTGAGGCTGGAAGCCGTCAGCATAATGCCGGCAATGCCCTGAGTAGAAACAACGATGATCGGGCCAAGGCAGTTAGGAATGATCTCCTTGACAATGATCTGCAAATCGCTCATACCGCAGGCGCGAGCCGCTTCTACATACTCCGCGTCCACGATGCTCAGCACCGTAGAGCGCACGAGCCGACAGTTGCCCGGTACGCAAGCTACCGTCATTGCAACGATCAGACTGACAGCGCTGGCGCCCATGGCCGCCACCACGCAAAGCGCCAGCAGCGTTTCGGGGATTGCCATAAACATATCCGTCAAGCGCATGATAATGCTGTCAGTTGCCTTTCCGAAATAGGCCGCCACCGCGCCCAGCAGACCGCCGATGACCATGCTGGCCACCATGGTCACAATACCAATAAGCAGCGATACACGAGAGCCGAACACCATACGGATGAAAATATCACGGCCGTAAAGATCCGTTCCAAACCAGTGCTCCCACGAAGGAGGACAGTTGCGAAGCTCGATGTTCTGGGTTGTTATCGCAGATTTATCGAACAGCACATCGGCAAAAATGGCCAGCAGGATAATGATTCCCAGCAGCACCAAACTAACCACTGCGCTCTTGTCTCGTACCAGACGGAGCCAAATATCTGCAGCGCGGCTGTGGCGACGCGTGCCCGACACGGCAATGTCGTCCAACTGTTTCTTTTTTTCTGTAGCAAAGGATTTCATGTAGGTCTCCTCCCTCCACCGTTACTTGGCATACTTTGCCTTGATGCGCGGGTCAATAAATGCATAGACCAAATCGACGATCAGCATGATGAGCGCAAAGAACACCGCCAACAGAAGAACACTGGCCAGTACGCTGGGCGTGTCCTTCGCCTTGATGGACAGCACGATCAGTGAGCCCAGTCCCGGCAGGTTAAACACACTTTCCGCAATGACCGAGCCGCCCAGAATAGCGCCGAAGGCGGAACCGATCGTGGTAATAACCGGCAGCAATGCGTTTTTCAAGGCATGGCCATAAATGACCTTCTTTTCCGGCACACCCTTGGAGCGAGCCGTACGAACGTAATCCTGACGAATCTCCTCCAGCATGGTGGAGCGGGTCATACGAAGTACCTTTGAACCGTAGGGAACTCCGACGGTGATGGTGGGCAGGATATAACTCTGCCACGTTAGAGCACCGCCCGCCGGCAGCCACCCCAGATATAGGGCAAACACCAGTATCAGCAGCATCGCCAGCCAGAATGTTGGCATCGCCACTAGGACTGTAGAGGCCACGCGCAGGAAGCTGTCTGCCGGTGAATACTGCTTTACTGCCGAGAGCACCCCTAGCGGCAGGCCCATCACAGTAGCCAGCAGCATTCCCAGAAAGGCCACTTTGATACTGACCGGTAATCTCATGAAAATGTCATCAAACACCGGCTTTCCCGTTCTGTAGGAATTGCCGAAATCCAGTTTGAGAAACGCATCCTTCACATAGTCAAAGAATCTTACCCAAAACGGCTGGTTTAATCCCAATTCCTCTCGCAGCTGTTCCCTCGCCTCAATGGAGGATTCCGGGCCAAGGATACGTACTGCAGGGTCACCCGGCGTAAAATCCATAATTGTGAAGATGATAAGCGTTACTCCCAGCAAAATTGGTATCAGAACCAAAAGACGTTTGACGATGTATTTTGTCATCTGCTGTTCCCCCTTTAAGGTTGTCTCCTGCGTATGTGCTGCATTATAATTATGCAACTCTTGATTTGAATTTCGTCTTCATTATTGTATACACTATGCCCATAGATGTCAACTACCTTTTTATTTTTGCACAATTCGACCAAACAATTCCTTCATCCTTTGTCATAAATATACAACTCCTTCTTACGCATCGTAGCGGCTGTGTGCGCCACATGGGACACAACCTGACTGGACTCTTGTAAAGCAATATATTGATGAGGGCATTACGGGCACATCAGCAGAAAAAAGACCGCAATTCATAAAAATGTTCCGAGATACCAAGGGGATGAATAAATCATCCCCCCGGTTTTGTTTACACTTCGCCCATTGAATAACTTACTTTGCAGTCGTAATATAGCAATTGAAGATGCCTGTTTATTCCGCGACTCAGTAGCCACTACACAGGCCGCCATCCGCGAACAGCGCCAATAAAAAGTTGACGCAGCAGCGTAGGCAAAACAACTGATATAAATACGGTCACACAGTCCCTTTGGATTGTGTGACCGTTATTTTTGCCATGCTTTTGCATGGCAAAAATAAGAAATGTGCCATTTCCTCGCCCCTGTGGGGCAACCGGAAATGATGCACAAAAACTTCATGCGCCGGCATTTGCGCATTTCCGTGGCGCGGTGCTCAGGCATGAAGTTTTTTGCCCATTTTCAACTGAACATACCGCAAATCAAGCCACTGGTTTCACTACGAAATCAGCGGCTTTTTTCGTTCCCAAAAAATTTTTGAAATTTTTTCGTTTAGGGGGTCTATAAATGAGCCTTCTCGCTGGCTACCTATTGAGGGACAAAACGAATGCCCTCGTGAACCTTGAAAATCGAATACACATTCAATAGGTACATTCCTGATCGGGGGTGAAAGCCCCAGCCGGATGAAGGTGCGCCACGAACTTCCTGCCCACAAGGGTTATCACGGAAAGCAAGGTTGGTAGCGATTCCGAACCATTCTGAAATATCCGCTTGCTGCGGATAAGGCGATGAAACGATTCAGGGACAATGATACTTCCCTATGGGGCTGGCGGAGTACCCGGCAGAGGTGAGATTCCTATGAGTTCGGTCAGCAACCGAACGCCTGTTGATTTCCTTTTACGCATTTGGGGGATGAGATCGAGTTAAATGCGACCACCAAAGCGCAGGACTCGCTTCCTGTGTTTTGGTGGATCAGCCGATCCAAATCTAATAAGAAGGCAAATCACAGCGGCAATGCGGGACATCTGCGTTGCCGCTGTGATTTGCAAGTTGGAAAATACGCCGAGCGTGTGATATAATGGGGGATGACAACTTCCAATTTGTAGAGATGATAGGAGTATTTATGAATAAAAAATTAGTGAAAGAATTTTTAATAATATCAATACTAATTTTAAATGTAAATAAAAGATATATAAGATAATAACAAATTCCAGTTTGTAGAAAAGAAAAAACGGGATCGTGCGGAGGAAATTATGAATGAAGAATGCTTGATCTGCAAAGCGCCCTTGGAATATCTCGAAGCCGATATTCTGATGGAATGTGAGATTTGCCATAAGAAAGAAAACAGCAAGACGCGCTGCGTGAACGGACACTATGTATGCAGCGAATGCCATACCCGAGGGCTTGATCGCATAATTTCGTTGTGCATGACAAGCGCATCGAGAGATCCTATCGCCATCATTGAACAGATGATGGCGCTGCCCACCTGTCATATGCACGGTCCGGAGCATCATGTGATGGTAGGAGCGGCATTGCTGACAGCGTACCACAACGCAGGCGGAGACATTGATCTTCGCAGCGCATTGACGGAGATGATGAATCGAGGACGGAGCGTTCCCGGCGGCGCTTGCGGCTTTTGGGGTGCTTGCGGTACGGGAATCAGCACAGGGATGTTTGTGTCCATCATTTCGCAGTCTACGCCCCTGACCAATGAGCCGTTTGCACTGTCCCACAAAATGACGGCAAAATCGCTTCAAGCGATCAGTGAGATCGGAGGTCCACGCTGCTGCAAGCGGGATTCCTTCCTCTCCATCCTTGCGGCCATTGACTTTGTAAGGGAGCATTTCGGCGTTGAGATGGAAAAGCCGGAGATCGTATGCCATTACTCCGCACAAAACAACCAGTGCATCGGCAAACGCTGCCCGTTTTCCAAGGTGAATCATTGAGAAACAGCAAAACAGTTAGTTAGGAGATGATCGTATGAGAATCCTATCTGAATTATCTTGGTTGTGGGAAACGCTGGGCATTGCGCTTGCGGCTGCGGCTGTCTGCGTGGTTTGCGCCGCGCTGATCTGCAAGGCAGCGAAGAAGAAACTCAGCAAAAAGGTATTGGCTGTCATAGGGGCTGCGGCATTTGTAGGGGCAATTCTGGCGATCATTCTGATCGCCCGGACACCGATGCCGCTTTGATAGAATAGGAGAAACTGACAATGATTGTTCTTACAGAGCAGATAGAGATCCCGGCTTCCTATGAAAAATTAAAGGCATGGACTGCTAACTTTGAGGATGAGTTTGTGAAATGGAGTCCCTACCACATCGAATGTAATCTCTATAACGGGAACTATCATGCGGGAAGCAAGGTCCGCTTCCGCGAGATTGTTATGGGGCTGGACTACGATGTGACAGGCACGATTACGGAATGCGAACAGGATGAGAACCACTTCCGCATTGTATTCCGGAGCGACAAGAAAACAGCGTTCATCACCTTTAAAGGAAAAAGAACTGAAACAGGATGCCATTTCTCTCACACCGAGGCTTTCGGCATGACCACGCCGGTAATTGGGGCGATCATGAACTTTCTGATCTTCAAGGTGTTTTTCAGGAAAAAGGCAAACTGGCAGCTTATCCGGGATGATATGATTCTGGATAACAGGTATTTATATGACATTCTGACCGAGGGAAAATACCCGGAAAGAATCCCGATGGACAAGCTGCTGACCGGTGCGAAGTAACCGAATGGGAGGGCTTGATCATGCCGCTTCAAATCGTCAGAAATGACATCACAAAAATGAAGGTGGACGCCATCGTCAACGCTGCCAACGAGTCGCTGCTGGGTGGCGGCGGTGTGGACGGCTGCATTCATCGTGCCGCAGGACCGGAGCTGCTGGCGGAATGTGAAACGCTCCGCGGCTGCAAGACCGGGAGCGCAAAAATCACGAAGGGCTACAAGCTGCCCTGCAAATATGTCATTCACGCAGTCGGTCCGCGCTGGTATGACGGGCGGCATCGTGAGCGCGAACTGCTGATCTCCTGCTATCGGACATCGCTCATGCTGGCGAAGGAATACGGCTGCGAATCGGTTGCGTTCCCGCTGATTTCCTCCGGCATTTTTGGCTATCCAAAGGATCAGGCTCTCAAGGTTGCGATTGACACCATCAGCAGCTTCCTTCTTGAAAACGAAATGACGGTGTACATCGTCATTTTTGACCGCAAAGCCTATCAGATCAGCGGCAAGCTGTTTGCCGACATTGCTTTATACATAGATGACCGCTATGTGGACGAGCATACCGATAGTCATTCCGAGCGTCTGCGCAGAATGAGTGCCTTCCGGATGGAAGAACCCATGCCTTGCGAGTCATCCGTTTGTGATGAAGCTATTGAAAAGCTCACAGCTCCTATGGCAGTCAGCTCCGAAAAGACAGCAACTCTTGATGATGCACTGGGGCAAATCGACGAGAGCTTTTCGGAGATGCTTCTGCGGAAGATTGACGAGCGCGGCATGACGGACTCGCAGTGCTACAAGAAGGCGAACATTGACCGGAAACTCTTCTCGAAGATCCGCTCGGACAAGTCCTACAAACCTTCCAAGCCCACAGTCATTGCGTTTTCCATTGCCCTTGAGCTGCCCCTTGCGGAAATGAAGGATATGCTCATGAAGGCTGGTTTTGCACTCTCCCACTCCAACAAGTTTGACATCATCGTGGAGTATTTCGTGGAGCATGGGAACTATAACGTGTTTGAAATCAATGAGGCCCTGTTCGCCTTTGACCAGAGTCTCATAGGTGCATAAGGAGAACAACGATGAAGAGGATGGTATTTGAAGTAATTGATATAAACGGATGGAAGCGACGCGAGTATTTTGAACACTACTTTACGAATATACCTTGCACATACAGTATGACTGTTAAATTGGATATTACGCAAATAAAGAAGAAACGAATGAAATTATACCCTGCGATGCTTTATTATCTTGCAACGATTGTAAACCGTCATTCAGAGTTCAGAACGGCATTCAATCAAGCGGGTGAGCTGGGAATATATGACGAGATGCTACCCAGCTATACCATATTCCATGAGGACACAGAGACATTTTCTGACCTTTGGACTGAATATGTACCGAATATTGAAGAATTTTCAAGGGCTTATGAAAACGATATTCGTCTGTATGGAAGTAACCACGGCATGATAGGAAAACCAGATGTTCCGGAAAATGTTTTTACGGTATCTATGATACCGTGGTCAACATTTGATAGTTTTAATTTGAACTTGCAGAAAGGGTATAGTTATTTAATTCCCATTTTCACCTTGGGGAAATATTACGAGGAAGATGGAAGAATTGTGCTTCCTTTAGCGGTTCAAGTTCATCATGCGGTATGTGATGGGTTTCATATCTGCCGGTTTGTCAATGAACTGCAAGAATTGATAAACAGTTAACTTCTGATCTGCGCAAGGAGGTATAGAAGATGAAACAACACACCTACATTGCAATCGACCTGAAATCCTTCTATGCCTCCGTGGAGTGCCGGGAACGCGGCTTAGATCCTCTGGACACAAACCTCGTCGTTGCGGATGAAAGCCGGACGGACAAGACCATCTGCCTTGCCGTCACGCCGTCCCTCAAAAGCTACGGTATCTCCGGGCGCGGACGGCTATTCGAGGTCAAGCAGCGCGTGAAGGAATCGAATGTCGGACGGCAGCACGACGCGCCGGGACACAGACTGGACGGCACATCGCACTTCTTCTCGGAGCTGCAAGCAAACCCGTCTCTGGCGATTGACTTCATCATCGCGCCGCCTCGGATGGCGTACTACATGGAGTACAGCACCCGCATCTATCAGGTCTATCTCAAGTACATTGCGCCGGAGGACATCGTAGTCTACTCCATCGACGAGGTGTTCATGGACGTGACGGACTACCTGAATACCTACAAGCTCTCGGCACATGACCTCGCCATGAAGATCATCCTCGATGTGCTTGAAACAACCGGCATCACAGCAACCGCCGGGATCGGTACGAATCTTTTCCTCTGCAAAGTGGCAATGGACATTGTGGCGAAGCACATCCCCGCCGACAAGAACGGCGTCCGCATTGCAGAGCTGGATGAGATGAAGTTCCGGCGCGAGCTTTGGTCTCATCAGCCGCTCACGGACTTCTGGCGCGTAGGTCGAGGCATTGCCAAGAAACTTGAACAGAATGGAATGTTCACCATGGGCGATGTTGCCCTCTGTTCCGAGCGGAACGAGGACTTGCTTTACAAGCTCTTCGGCAAGAATGCGGAATTGCTCATCGACCATGCGTGGGGCTGGGAGCCGACCACCATTGAGGCAATCAAGGCATACCGTCCCAGCTCCAACAGCCTCAGCTCCGGTCAGGTATTGCACTGCCCCTATGAGCCGCAGAAGGCGAAGCTGGTTGTCCGGGAAATGACGGACTTGCTTGTGCTGGACTTGGTGGACAAGGGGCTTGTCACCGATCAGATGGTCCTTACCGTTGGCTATGACATTGAGAACCTGACCGATCCGGCGCGGCGGGCAAGGTATCACGGCGCAGTCGAGAAAGATCCCTATGGGCGGGAGATCCCCAAACAGGCACACGGCTCTATCAACCTTGACAGTCACACATCATCTACGCGCAAAATAATGTGTGCTGTGTCAGAACTCTTCGACCGGATTGTGGACAAGAATCTTCTTGTCCGCCGTATGTATGTTGTGGCAAATCATGTCCTGCCGGAAGTGGACGCGCCGAAGAAAAATGACGGTGCTGTTCAGCTCGACCTCTTCACCGACTATGCCGCCGAAGAGGAAAAGCGGAAAGCCGAAGACGCTGCCTTGGAACGGGAACGAAAAATTCAGAAGGCTGCTCTCGCCATCAAGAAGAAGTACGGAAAGAACGCGATCCTCAAGGCGATGAATCTTGAAGAAGGCGCAACCGCAAAGGACCGAAATGCTCAGATCGGCGGGCATAAGGCGTGAACAGCAATTCAATTTCAAGGAGAAAATATTTTGAGAACATACAAGGATAAAGAGGAATTAAAATCCGAAATCAGCAAAGGCTTTGAAAAATACATTGCTGAATTTGATTCTATTCCGGAAGCCCTAAAAGATATAAGAGTAGCCGAGGTGGACAGAACACCGGCTGAGAATCTTGCTTATCAGATCGGTTGGACAACGCTGCTTCTAAAATGGGAAAATGACGAGAAGCGCGGAGTTGAAGTGAAAACACCATCAGAACTGTTTAGGTGGAATCAGCTGGGCGATCTATACCAATGGTTCACAGATACATACTCTCATTCATCCTTAGTGGAATTGAAGGATCAGTTAAAAGGAAACGTTACTTCTATCCAGACAATGATTGATTCTATGAGTGAAGAAGAGTTATTTCAACCGCACATGAGAAAGTGGGCAGATGATGCTACCAAAACAGCGGTATGGGAGGTTTACAAGTTTATTCACGTCAATACCGTTGCTCCCTTTGGAACATTTAGAACGAAGATCAGGAAGTGGAAAAAGGCAACGCTGTAACTATTATTTGACTGTAAAAGGAGATGTGGGATGCACATGAAAAGCAAATATGATGAGATTATGGGGCGTCCTCACCACGTCTCCAAGACGCGACCACAGATGCCAATGTCAGATCGTGCGGCGCAGTTCGCTCCCTTCGCAGCACTCACCGGCTACGATGCTGCCATCAAAGAAACCGGGCGTCTAACCGATGATAAGATCGAGCTTGACGAGGAAGCATTGACTGCATTGGACATGAAGTATCAGCTTCTCATGGACGCCCTTGATGATGCACCGGAAGTCACCATTACCTACTTCCAGCCTGATGAGCGGAAGGCTGGCGGCAAATATATAATGGCAACCGGCGCGCTCAAAAAAGTCGATGATTTTGAGCGGCGAATCACCATGCAGGACGGCACGAAGATTCCGATGGATGACGTTATAAGCATTGACGGGGAGCTGTTCTCATCGCTGGAATAATGTCGCTTGCCATGCGACCAAACGAAGTGAATACCAAAGTACAATATGACTGTAAGGTGAGACACCAAGCAGTCATATTTTTATATGCGGAGGTACTGAACATGAGAAAGAACTTAACGGAGATCGTATTCATCCTTGACCGCAGCGGCTCAATGAGCGGACTGGAAGCAGACACCATCGGAGGCTTCAACTCCACGATTGAAAAGCAGAAAAGGGAGAATGGCGAGGCATTGATCTCTACCGTCCTCTTTGACAACGTGAGCGAGGTTATTCATGACCGTGTACCGGTTCAGAAGGTCGAGCCGATGACCGACAAGGACTATTACGTTCACGGCTGTACTGCCCTTCTGGATGCTATTGGCGGAGCAATTCATCACATTGGAAATATCCATAAGTACGCAAGAATTGAGGATGTGCCTGAACACACGCTGTTCGTCATCACAACGGATGGCATGGAGAATGCAAGCCGCCGTTATGATAGCGAGAAGGTCAAGAAGCTGATTGAGCGGCAGAAGGAAAAGTACGGCTGGGAGTTTCTATTCCTCGGCGCAAACATTGATGCAGTTGAGACGGCAAAGCATTTTGGAATCGGAGCAGACCGAGCGGTCAACTACCACTCTGACCGCGAGGGAACGCAGCTCAACTATGAAGTTCTGAGCGAAGCGGTTTCCGCTGTCCGTTGCAGCGTACCGCTAGGTACGGATTGGAAAAAGCGTATTGATGAGGACTTCAATTCCAGAAAGGACGGGAGAAAGCAATGAGAACGATCACTGTAAAAGGGACAGGCAATGCCTCCGCCAGACCGGATTACATCATCCTCTCCCTGAACATTGAAGTCTTATCCGAAACCCATGACCACGCAATGTTGGAAGCTTCCGTGAGGATTGAAAAATTGCAGGGTGTCGCTGTCCGCGTTGGGTATCGCAAAGAAGACTTGAAAACCACGAGCTTTGATGTCCAGACAAGGTACGAGAACGTCAAGGATCGGCAAGGAAATTACAAGCGGGAGTTTGTGGGATATGCTTGCACCTACCGCCTAAAACTCGCCTTTGACTTCGACAGCAAGCAACTTGCACAGGTTATTTCTGCGATTGCAGAATGCGGTGCGAAGCCGGAACTCAGCATTGCGTTTACGGTGAAAAACCCGGCAACGGTAAGCGAAGAGCTCCTGAACAGCGCGACGGAGAACGCCAGAGCGAAGGCGGAGATTCTTTGCAAGGCGTCTGGCAATGCGCTGGGACAGCTACTCAATATCGACTATAACTGGGGCGAACTCAATGTGTATTCCAGAACGAGCTATGAGGTCGAAGACTGTATTCAGCCTCTTATGGCAATGAGCAAATGCGCTGCACCCGAAATCGAGCCGGATGATATTGACGTATCGGACACCGTGGCTTTCACATGGGAAATCCAATGAATTTTTGACTTTTCTGAAATCTGGTACTCAACAAACGCTCTTATTGTGTCCGTTGTAAAGTGAAGGGACATTTCACGGAGGAATCTTCGGGGAATACGATTTTGGGAGATTAGCAAGCAAATCCGGTGAGTACCCACCGGAGAAAAATCAGTTAAGGAGACCCTGCCCTTAACATCAGATTTTTGCTTGTTGGGATAGTCCCAAACCCTTCTAATCCTTACGACGGAGGGCGCAGCATGGTACGAAGAACACGGGACATTCAAAAGAAGATTTGGCTGACACCACAGGAAGAACGGACGATTGCAAAGAAGATGGAAATGATCGGCACGGAGAACTTCGGTGCGTATGCAAGGAAGATGCTGATCGACGGCTACATCATCGTTGTGGACTACACGGAGCAGAAAAAGCTCGCCGCCGAAATCAACAAGATCGGCGTGAACATCAATACCGTCTGCCGCAGAATCAACTCGACGGGACGATTCTATCAGGACGATATTGACGAGCTGAAAGAAAAGATGGATGCGGTATGGCAGTTACTAAAATCAAAGCAATCCGAGGAACTTTGAGCAAGGCAATCGCGTACATTCTGAATCCCGAAAAGACCGACGAGAAGCTGCTGGTCTCGTCCTACGGCTGTGCCAGCGAGACCGCAGCGCGGGAATTTGAATGGACGCGGAAAATAGCCGAGCAAAAAGGGATGAATCCGGTCAGGATCATAGCCCGTCATGTGATCCAGTCCTTTGAAATTGGAGAGGTCACACCGGAGCTTGCCCACGAGATTGGCAAGCAGTTTGCAGATGAAATCCTCGGAGGAAAATATGAGTATGTGCTGACCACTCACATTGACAAAGACCATGTTCATAACCATCTGATTTTCAATGCGGTTGACTTTGTGAACTACCACGCATACAAGAGCTATAAGCGGATTTACTATGATATGCGTGAGGTCAGCGACCGGCTCTGTAAGGAAAACGGTCTCTCTGTTATCCCTCCCTCTCAGAACAAGGGCATGGGCTACAAGGAGTACACCGAAGCCAAACGCGGCACGAGTTGGAAGCAGAAACTCAAGCAGACCATCGACCGGCTTGTCATTACAGCGAAGGACTACGATGACTTTCTGCGGCTCATGCAGGAAGCCGGTTATGAAATCAAGACCGGCAAATACATCTCCTTCCGCGCTAAAGGTCAGGAGCGGTTTACCCGGTCTAAAACCATCGGAGAGAACTACACCGAGGAACGCATCAAGGAGCGGATTGCCGGACGGACGCCCCGAAGAAGTCAGAGACAGACCACGCCGAAGGGCATCTCTCTCATCGGAGATATTCAGGAGCGGATCAGGCTCATCGACAGCAAGGGTTACGAATATAAAGCAAAGCTCACTATCCTCAAAGAAGCTGCACGGACACTCAACTATCTCACGGAAAACAACTTGCTCCAATACGCCGATCTTGAGAAAAAGGTCGAGGACGTTCACAGCTCCTATGACCGCACCGGCAAGGAACTGAAAGGCGTCGAAGCGCGACTACGGGAAGTCCAACCGCTTATCAAAAACATCTCCAACTACCAGCGGCTCAAGCCCGTATATGACGCATTCCAGAAGGCAAAAGATAAGCCGGGTTTCAAAGCAAAGCACGAAGCCGAGCTTGTGATCTTTGAGGCAGCGAGAAGCACATTACTTGCCATGCAGGGCGATGAAAAACTGCCGAGCTTGAAGACACTGCAAGCGGAACAGCAGCGACTTCTTGATGAGCAACAGCGGCTCTATGATGAACGTGCGAAGCTCAAAAAAGAAGTAAAGCAAATAGAGACGATCAAGTCTAATGTTGATACGTTTCTCGCTCCTTCTGCTGACCATGACCGTGATCATCTGCGCAGCACACAGCGCGAATAGTCCTTTCAAAAGCAGGGCATCTCCTGTTGACCGGAGATGCCCTGCATCCTTGAGAGAAGGTTCGAGAAATTGAAACTTTTTCTTTAATTTCTGCATCAACGGATTGCTTTTGAGAATGAAATCCAGTATAATATTATAAGCGATGTTGAATGCAAGCAAGCGAAAGGATGGTTGCCGTGCGCATAAGCTATAAGAAACTATGGATGCTTCTTCTGGAACGCGACATAAAGAAGGCTTCTCTACGACATGAAGTAGGGCTGTCTGCCGGAACATGGACAAAACTGAATAAGGGGGAAGAAGTGTCCCTCTCTATTTTGCTGCGCATTTGTGATTACTTAAACTGTGACATCGGAGATATATGTGAGGCTGTGCGAACGGACAAGAACTGAGTCCGGTTTTTCGTACAGCTCTTTTTGTAGAATAGTAAGTGTGAAACTATAACTTTGGAGGTTGCTGAAATGGCTGAGAATAACACAAGCAATATCGGCTTTGAAAAACAAATCTGGGACGCGGCTTGCGTCCTGCGCGGAAACATCGACGCATCCGAATACAAGTCCGTCGTCCTCGGATTGATTTTCTTGAAATACATTTCTGATCGCTTCGAGGCAAAGTACAAGGAACTGGTTGAAGAAGGCGATGGATTTGAAGAGGATCAGGACGAATACACTGCCGAAAACATCTTCTTTGTCCCTGAGAATGCACGATGGAGTGCGATTGCTGCTGCCGCTCACACGCCGGAAGTTGGCACGGTGATTGATGACGCAATGCGCAGTATCGAGAAAGAAAACAAGCGCCTCAAAGATATTCTTCCTAAGAACTTCGCCCGTCCAGAGCTGGACAAGCGGCGTCTTGGTGAAGTGGTTGATCTCTTCACCAACATTCAGATGATCGAGCATGGAAGCAGTAAGGACATTCTTGGTCGGACATACGAATACTGTCTCTCCAAGTTTGCCGAGCAAGAAGGCAAACTTGCCGGTGAGTTCTATACTCCCTCTTGCGTTGTGCGTACCCTTGTTGAAGTGTTGCAGCCGTTTAATGGGCGTGTTTATGACCCGTGCTGCGGCTCTGGCGGTATGTTCGTTCAGTCTGCAAAGTTTATCGAAAACCACGGCGGCAACATCAACAAGATTTCCGTCTTCGGTCAGGACTCCAACCCGACCACATGGAAGATGGCGCAGATGAATCTTGCCATTCGCGGCATTGAAGCCGACCTCGGCAAGTTTAATGCGGACACGTTCTTTAACGACTGCCACCCTCAACTCAAGGCAGACTTCATTATGGCGAATCCTCCCTTCAATCTCTCCGGCTGGGGTGCGGATAAACTCGTTGATGATGTCCGTTGGCAGTATGGTACGCCTCCTGCTGGAAATGCAAACTTCGCGTGGTTGCAGCACATGATCTGGCATCTCGCCCCGAATGGGCGTATCGGTATGGTGCTTGCAAATGGTTCGCTTTCCTCGCAGTCTGGCGGTGAAGGCGAAATTCGCAAAAACATTATCAACGCTGACCTTGTGGACTGTATCGTCGCAATGCCGACGCAGCTCTTCTACACAACGCAGATTCCGGTATCGCTCTGGTTCCTTGCAAAGAACAAGAAGCAGAAAGGCAAAACGCTGTTCATTGACGCTCGGAAGCTCGGTACTATGGTCACACGAAAGTTGCGCGAACTGACGGATGAAGACATCAAGAAAATCGCCGACACTTATAATGCCTTCGTTGATGGAACACTCGAAGATGAAAAGGGCTTCTGTGCTGTTGTCACTACACAGGACATTGCAAAGCAGGATTACATTCTCACTCCAGGACGCTATGTTGGTATTGAGGAACAGGAAGATGACGGTGAGCCGTTTGAAGAGAAAATGGGACGTCTGACTTCTGAACTGTCCGAGCTTTTCACCAAGTCTCATGAGCTTGAAGCTCAGATCAAAGAACGACTGGGGGCGATTGGATATGACATATGAGTGGAATCATTCAACGATTAACGATGTGTGCGTTCTTGTCACAGACGGTTCTCATTCAAGCCCTAAAAGTGTAAATGACGGGAAGTATATGGTTTCCGTCAAGGATTTCACGGACTATGGTTTTGATTTCGCATCATGTCGGATGATTAGCAATGATGATTATGAAACACTCAAGAGAAACGGTTGCGTCCCCCAAATTGATGACATTCTGATAGGAAAAGATGGGGCGCGTTTCTTTGAAGATATAATAATCTATCGCCAAAGGGAAAAGCCAGCATTGCTCTCATCTATCGCTATTCTACGGTGCGATAAATCAAAGATACTGCCTGACTTCCTTTACTATGTCTTGCGTACACCATCATTTAGGCAGGACGTCAAAGACAACTATGGTTCCGGATCAGCAATTCCGCGTATTATTCTAAAGGACTTCAAGCGAATGATGGTTTCATATCCATCACTTGAAAAGCAACAGGCTATTATTTCTGTGCTGACTGCAATAGACAGTAAAATTCAAGCTAACACGGAGATAAACGATAATTTATACGCTCAAGCCAAAGCTATCTTTGACAACCATTTTATCAATATTGATGCCATCCCTGCTGGATGGAGAAAAGGCAATCTCTTAGACATCGCCAATTACTTGAATGGACTTGCCATGCAGAAGTTCCGTCCTCAGGGGAATGAAATAGGTCTTCCAGTATTGAAGATCAAGGAACTCCGCCAAGGTTCATGTGATGATAGTAGTGAACTCTGCTCCTTGAGAATCAAACCTGAATACATCATTCACGATGGCGATGTCATCTTCTCTTGGTCTGGAAGTCTACTTGTTGATATATGGTGCGGGGGAACTTGCGGATTGAATCAGCACCTTTTCAAGGTTACATCAGACATCTATGACAAGTGGTTTTACTACCTGTGGACGGCTCACCACCTTGCCCGTTTTATTGCAATCGCTGCTGATAAGGCAACAACAATGGGGCACATCAAACGTGAGGAACTTGCCAAAGCAGAGGTCTTAATTCCTTGCGAAGAAGATTATACAAGTCTCACCTCTATCATGCAGCCCATTTTTGAGCTGATAATCTCGAACCGGATTGAGGCTCGTAAGCTGGCTGCACTTAGGGATGAACTACTACCAAAGTTGATGTCCGGCGAGATCGATGTCTCCGCTATCCAGCTCTAAGCCGCTAAATTATCGTTTACCGTCTGAATAACTCTCACCAGTGGCGAGAGTTTTACAAAAGGGACTGCCACTGAATGTCGTTCTCTTACCTCGAAAGGAGACACGACAATGACAGAACAACTCATCACGGAGATACAGCGAAAAATGCTGCCGTATCTTAACAACGAACAGATCATGCACCTTCGGGATGCAATGGCTGAGACATTGGAAGGGGCAACGATCACCTATGATAGTGGCTCAATTCCAGCAGAAGAAACAGATGCAGTCGAGGCATTTATCACGGCAAAGCGGATCGAAGGCTGTTCGGAAAAAACCCTGAGCTACTACCGGAAGACGATTGAATCTCTGATTGCCGGAGTCGGAAAGGCTGTGCAACAGGTCACCACAGATGATTTGCGCCGCTATCTAACCAACTATCAGGTTCAGCGAAGGTCGAGTAAAGTGACCATAGACAACATCCGCCGGATCCTGTCCAGTTTCTTCTCTTGGCTTGAGGATGAGGACTTCATCGTGAAAAGTCCGGTGCGACGGATTCATAAGGTGAAAACCGCAAAGGTTGTTAAGGACACCTACACCGATGAAGCGTTGGAGCTGATGCGCGACAACTGTACAACGGCGCGTGATTTGGCTATGGTTGATCTTCTGGCTTCGTCCGGAATGCGTGTTGGAGAGCTGGTCACGCTAAACCGCGAAGACATCAACTTCAACGAACGCGAATGCGTGGTTATCGGCAAGGGCAATAAAGAACGATTGGTCTACTTCGACGCAAGGACGAAGATCCACCTTCAAAACTATCTTGAGGGCAGATCGGATGAAAACCCGGCTTTGTTTGTTTCCCTGAAAGCTCCCTTTGACCGATTGATGATCGGCGGAGTGGAGACACGCCTTCGGGAGCTGGGAAAGCGTCTGAATATCCCGAAGGTTCACCCTCACAAGTTCAGGCGCACACTGGCTACTACTGCCATAGACAAAGGAATGCCCATAGAGCAAGTCCAGCAGCTCTTAGGGCATCAGAAAATCGACACCACCATGCACTATGCGATGGTGAAGCAACAGAACGTGAAGCTGGCACACAGAAAATACATCGGATAGGATGGTGAATCACTTGGGAAATTGGAGAAACGGTGAACTCGGTAATTTTATAACGCTCAAGAGAGGTTTTGATCTTCCGCAGCAGAAGCGCGAAGACGGACAAGTGCCTATTTTCTCATCATCGGGTATCACAGGAACTCATTCAACAGCAATGGTTAATGCTCCCGGTGTTATCACAGGACGATATGGAACAATCGGTGAGGTGTTTTATGCAGCAGAAGATTTCTGGCCGCTAAACACAACATTATTTGTTGAGGATTTTCATGGTAATGACGCGGAATTCATTTATTATTTTCTGAAAACACTTGAGTGGTCAAAGTTCACTTCGGCAAGCGCTGTGCCGGGAATAAACCGGAATACCGTTCACAAGGAAACCGTGTCTCTGCCTGATATAGAAACGCAAAGGAGAATTGCGAGTACATTGTCTATGCTCGATGAAAAAATCAAGACCAACACCGAGATAAACGATAATTTAGCAGCTTAGAGCTGGACGGCAGAGACATCAATCTCGCCGGACATCAGCTTGGGTAAAAGACTATCCCGAAGTCGTTTGAGCTTGTCGTTTTCAATGGCGTTAATCCGCATTTGAGCGTACATCGGTGAAACGAGAGACTGAAACTCTGCCAGCTCGTCCTCCGAAGGAAGAATTAACTCATAAGAGAGCGTGTCCGACGGTGTTGTTCTTTGTCTACTGCCCGTTGAGCCAGTAACATGACTACACATAAAGTCGGAAAAGGAGCCGCTGTCTATGACTGAGTACAGGAAATCCGTAATAGATTGATCCTTTGCTTTATAGACGATGAACTCCGTAGAGCATACTGCATTCCCGGTCAGACAATACGGCTTCCAAACACGCTTCGTTGTTGGGTTGAGTTTTGAGATCATGAAGCACGAGGCATCAATGATGAATTTATTGCTCTTGATGGATGTGGATAGCTCAAAGACCGGAAACCTCGCCTCATCAAAAGCTGGAATGCTATAATGCTCAAGCAGTATCTCAGGCTCTTTCAGTGGGTTGAAACTCTTATTTGAGATCGTCGCAACCTCTCCAAGAGTTACAATACGCCAGTCGGAAGGCAAATCATTAGGCGAAACAGTCTCAAAACGCTCATGATATATTGCTTGCGCTTGCTGCTCTAAATTATCGTTTACCTGATTTGGAGGTTATACCATGTTTGATAAAGTTCAGGAGAGCTTGAAAAGAAGTAAAGATGAGCGTCAGAAAAAGCGGCTTGAAAAGGAACGGGTTCGTCTTGAGAAAGCCGCAGCAGAAGCAGTTCGCGAGAAAGAGCGGCTTCAACATGAGGCGGAAAAGATACAGGCTGAAAAAGATCGCCTTCTCTCCCTTGATGACAAAGGGCTGATGGTAGAACTGATTCTGGCAGTGCGCGGCTTATACTCGCAGATAGAGTACATTCAGAGTCAGCAGGAGTCTTTATCCGAGCGAATTGACGATATTGAGTCAGACATCTCTTCCATCCGCAGCGATATTTCGGATTTGGAGAGCAGAATGAGTTCGTCCGATCAATAAAAGCCAATGAAGGAGGCGCAGACGTGATTATTTCCCCGCAATCTCTTGATACAAACCTCAGTCAGCTTTTAGCAGAGGTTAAGTCCGGCTCCATGCAGTTGCCGGAGTTTCAGCGTGACTGGACTTGGGATGATAACCGAATTAGGGGCATTATCGCCAGCTTATCACAGGGTTATCCTATGGGTGCCATCATGCGGCTGCAATACGGCAATCCGGACATCCAATTCAAATACCGTACAATTACGGGCGTAAAAGGCGTTTCTGTGAAGCCGGAGCATTTGATTCTCGATGGTCAGCAGCGGCTTACTTCAATTTATCAGGCAACATCCTCTAAAGAGCCGGTCTCGACCAAAACAGAAAAAGGCAAGGCTATTAAGCGTTATTACTATCTCTCAATGGAGAAGTGCCTCGACGATGATGAGGATCGTTTTGATGCTGTCCTCTCCATCCCCGAAGACCGAAAGATTAAAGAGAACTTTGACCGGGATGTGAAGCTCGATCTCTCAACCAGAGAATATGAATACGAGAACAAGCTGTTTCCGGTCAATATCGTATTCGACAGCAACGCAGTTATGGACTGGTTCATGGGCTACATGACGCACTACGGAATGAAGCCGGAAGCAATGGACGAGTTCAAGCGTTTCCAAGCGGATGTGCTGAACACAATTTCCGGGTATAAGCTGCCTGTGATTACACTGGACAAGTCCACGCCGCGAGAGGCAGTGTGCAAGGTGTTTGAGAACGTCAATACTGGCGGTGTTCCTCTCACGGTGTTTGAGCTTGTTACCGCAACTTATGCCACAAGAGACTTTGACCTAAGAAAAGACTGGGTGCAGTGCCGAAATACCATTTGCGGCTTTGGAGACACGCTGAGAACAGACCTGTTCGATGGAATTGATGAAACCACATTCCTGACAACGGTTTGCCTCTATACAAGCTATTTGAACAAGCAGTCTGGAAAAACGAACACTATCTCCTGCAAAAAGAAAGATGTTCTGGGTCTGCCTTATGAATCATATATAGCGAACCGCGATGCAGTGTTAGTCGGGTTCAAAATCGCAAAGGAGTTCCTTCTTCGGGATCAGTGCGTCTTCCGGCAGAGAGACTTGCCTTATACAACGCAGTTGATTCCCCTTGCAGCGATCTGTGCTGTTCTCGGAAAATCCAAATGCAACGAGCCTAACACAATCAAAACGCTTTCTCGTTGGTATTGGTGTGGAATTTTGGGTGAGATGTACGGTGGCGCTAACGAAACCCGATATGCCTACGACATCGAGGACATGGTTGAAGAGGTTAACGGGCGTCCGAATGCAATGCACACGATCAACAGCGCAGTCTTTTCTTCTACGCGGCTGCTGACCCTTCAAACTCGCTTGAGTGCTGCTTATAAGGGGATTATGGCTCTTCTCTATAAGGAGAAATGCCGTGATTTTATGAATAACACGACGATTGACATTGTGAACAGTATGCTTGAGTCTCCGGACATTCACCATATCTTCCCGGAAGCATATTGCGAGAAAATGGGCATCAAGCGCGAACGGTATAATTCCATCATTAACAAGACCCCGATTCTCCCAGCCACCAACCGCTCGATTGGCGGAAATGCGCCGAGTGAGTATCTGGGGGCAATTCTAAAGAAGGTTGATGGACTGAACGAGGATGAACTTCAAGCACGGGTAGAATCGCACTTTATCGACTATTCGGAATTGAAGGCAGATAACTTCAATGGCTACTTCATTGACAGAGCAAAGAGTCTTCTCAATCTGATTGAAAAGGCAATGAATAAGCCTGTCACTGACAGAGATGCAGAAAATACGCTGGATCAGTTTGGGGCGAGTCTGGCGTAAAAGGGAGTGACAAAACTATGGCAGGATATTTTACAGAATCAAATTACGAGAACGCTGTCTTGCAGCTTCTCAATGAAGAACTGGGCTATAACTATATCTATGGACCGGACGTGGAGCGCGATTATCACTCGCCGCTTTATGAGGATGTTCTGCTACCTTCCTTGCAGCGGATCAACAAGAGCCTGCCTATGGACGCTCTGACGGAGGCAATCTATAAGCTCAAGAACTTTGAAACCGGAACGCTTTTGCAGAAGAACATGGTCTTTATGGACTACCTCCAAAACGGAGTCCCGGTAAAATACTATGACAAGGGTGAAGAACGCTCTACCCTTGTTTACCTTGTAGACTTCAAAAATCCTGCCAGTAACGAGTTCACAGTTGCGAATCAATGGACTTTCATTGAGAACTCCGAAAAAAGACCGGATGTGATTCTCTTTGTCAATGGTCTCCCACTCGTCATTGTGGAGTTGAAGTCTCCGTCCCGCGAAGAAACCGATGCTTCCGCAGCATACCGCCAGCTCCGGAACTATATGTATGAGATCCCCTCTATGTTCATTTATAATGCGGTATGTGTCATGAGCGACTTGACCACTTCAAAGGCTGGTACAATCACGTCCGGCGAAGACCGCTTTATGGAGTGGAAAACAACAGACGGCAGCTATGAGAATACGCAACACGCATCATTTGACACATTCTTTGTAGGACTGTTTGAGAAGACCCGCTTCCTTGACATCGTGAAAAACTTCATCTGCTTTAATGTGGATGGACAGAATACTTTCAAGATACTCGCCGGGTATCATCAGTATTTCGCAGTCAAAAAGGCGATTGAGTCTACAAAACACGCAACCGTGACGGACGGTAAGGGTGGCGTCTTCTGGCATACACAGGGCAGCGGAAAATCGTTGTCTATGGTCTTCTATGCTCATTATCTGCAAGAAGCGTTAGAAAGCCCCACTATCGTTGTCATTACCGACCGTAACGATCTGGACGACCAGCTTTACGGACAATTCGCCCGCTGCAAGGACTTCCTCCGGCAAACGCCGCAGCACGCTGAGAGCCGCAAGAATCTGAAAGAACTGCTTGCAAACAGACAGGCAAACGGCATAATCTTCACGACCATGCAGAAGTTTGAAGAAAGCAACGAAGCTCTTTCGGAGCGTCGGAACATTATCGTGATGGCTGATGAAGCGCATCGTGGGCAATATGGTCTCAATGAGAAGGTTGTGATCAAGCAGAAGGACAACGGCGAAGTCGAGGCGAAAACCGTTATCGGCACTGCCCGCATTATAAGAGACACGCTTCCTAATGCGACCTACATTGGATTCACCGGAACACCGATCTCCACAAAAGACCGCAGTACACGAGAGGTCTTCGGTGATTACATCGACATCTATGATATGACACAGGCAGTTGAAGATGGCGCGACCAGACCCGTCTACTACGAGAACCGTGTGATTCACCTGAAACTCGACGAGAACACCCTCCATCTGATCGACAATGAATATGACATTATGGCTGACAACGCCGATCCGTATGTCATTGAAAAGAGCAAAAAAGAACTTGGTCAGATGGAAGCAATCCTCGGTGCCGACCAGACGATCAATTCCTTGGTAAATGACATTCTTGATCATTACGAGAATTACCGTGAGAATATCCTAACCGGCAAGGCGATGATCGTTGCTTATTCGCGTCCCATAGCAATGAAGATTTATAAGCGCATTCTTGAGCTACGCCCAGCGTGGACGGAAAAGATTGCAGTGGTCATGACGCAAGGCAATAACGATCCCGAAGAATGGCGTGAGATTATCGGCAACAAAGCTCATAAGGACGATATGGCGCGGAAATTCAAAGACAACAACTCTCCGCTGAAAATCGCCATCGTCGTGGATATGTGGCTGACCGGCTTTGATGTTCCCTCCCTTGCTACGATGTATGTCTATAAGCCGATGGCTGGACACAACCTGATGCAAGCTATCGCCCGCGTCAATCGTGTCTTCAAAGATAAAGAAGGCGGTTTGGTTGTCGATTACGTCGGTATTGCGGCTGCACTGAAACAGGCAATGAACGACTATACTGCCAGAGACAAGAAGAACTATGGTGATACAGATGTAAGCAAGGCTGCATATCCGAAGTTCCTTGAAAAGCTCTCTATTTGCAGAGATTTGTTCCACGGATTCAGTTATGAGAAATTCATGACCGGAAGCGACCTCGACAGGGCGAAGCTCATCAGCGGCGGAGTGAACTTCATACTCGGCAAGAGTGTTGCAGAGTACGAGCTTCCCGACCATGAGAAGACACAGAATGTGTTTATCAAAGAAGCCCTGCTTCTCAAGCAGGCACTTTCGCTGTGCAGCAGCTTGGTAGACGAGCAAACTCGCATGGAGGCAGCTTTCTTCGAGTCCGTAAGAACAATGACCGTGCGCTTGGTTTCAGGCGGTACCGGAAAGAAGTTTACGCTTCCGGAAGTAAATGAGCGCATTAACGAGCTTTTGAAGCACAGCATCAAGAGCGAAGGTGTTATCAACCTCTTCTCCGATGTCCAGACTGAGTTTTCGTTGTTCGATCCGAAGTTTCTTGAAGAAGTGGCAAACATGAAGGAGAAGAATCTTGCAGTCGAACTCCTGAAAAAACTGATTTCCGAACAGGTCTCTGTTTACCGTCGAACAAATATTGTCAAGTCTGAAAAGTTCTCCGAAATCATTCAGAGCGCAATGAACCGCTATTTGAACGGAATGCTGACCAACGAGGAAGTCATTCAAGAATTACTCAAGCTGGCGAAAGACATTGCCGCTGCTGCCGCCGAGGGTGAAAAACTCGGATTGACAGCGGACGAGCTTGCTTTCTATGATGCCCTCACAAAGCCGCAAGCAATCAAGGACTTTTACGAGCATGACGAGCTTATTGCTATCACGAAAGAACTGACAGATTTGCTTCGCAAAAACCAGACAATAGACTGGCAAAAGAAAGAGAGCGCAAGAGCTGGAATGCGCCGCCTGGTCAAAAGGTTGCTGAAAAAACACAAATATCCGCCAGAGGGTATGGATGATGCTGTCCAGACTGTCATGAGCCAGTGTGAGATGTGGACGGACAATGTAATGACCGCTTAACTCCCCTACGAGAAAGGAGTAGATCATGGGCAATTCAGTCATGTTGAATGGAATCGAATATGCCGGAGAACAGATTGCCTACAAAGGCAGCACCTACGAGATTGTATCGAAGGTTGCCTACCTGATCGGCGTCCCGCTCCGTATTTTTCAAAATGAACACGAGCCGCCGAAGATAGAGATATACAACCGGCTTGAACAGGATAAAAATGCCCGTATCATTCGTAATCTATGTATCATCCGCACCGCCATTGAGCGCAATTACCGGAAGATAAATGACATCATGCGAATGGAGTATCGAGGGCTCCTTTCAATGCCAGAGATCATCCCGGCTTCCAGTATGCAGCAGCTTTCAAATGACGGAATCAACTTTATCAAAAAGTCGAGTACAAAGCTCTGCCACCACATTATCGAGATCAACCGGCTGATTTCAGACCGCATTAACAACTGCAAAAGCCTCTTTCCAATCTGGATTAACTGGGCGTACATAAAAGAGCTGTTCATCATGCCAAACGGTTTGACAGAGGACGGAACGAAAGATGCTGCGGACATCTATTACGCAAGTCTCTCCTACTACCCCTATCAAATGTATATCAACTGGGTACCGATGGACGAGGGTAATGTCCTCTATAATGATAAGAAGTTTGCTACCCTGCTTTATCAATGGCATTGCGACGCCTTCACGGAATACAGTAAAGTCTCCGATGCAGGGGCTTTTGTAAAAAACAATATCTACGACTTCATAGATGACAGTGAGAAAACCGTATTGGTAGTGGACTGCGAAAACTCCGACCCGTACAAGCTGTGCGCCACGCTCAAAAATCTTGATTATGAGGTCATGCAGAAAATTACGGCGATCATTCTCTTTGATGACGTACATACTGCTACGGCGTGGCGGATTCTTGAAAACTACACCCGCATCCCCGTTGAACATATCATGATTGAGCGGATCAAGCAGAACAAATCACTGGTAGACATCAAGCTCACCGCAAGAGCCTGTCAGGAACACTACCAGAAGCAAGTGGATTCCTTCGTCATCGTCTCAAGCGATTCCGACTACTGGGGGCTGATCTCTTCCTTACCGGACGCCAGATTCCTTGTCATGATTGAGCGGGAAAAATGCGGACCGGATATGAAGGCAGCACTTGCAGAATCTGGGATATTCTACTGCTATCTGGATGACTTCTACTCCGGCAACAGCGAGGACATCAAGAAAAACGCACTGTTCAAGGAGATGTACCGCTGGATTGACAACTCCGTTCACCTGAACGTCAACGATATGTTTGATGCAGCTCTGCGAAACACGAGGATCGAAATGTCTCCCGCAGAGCGGCGGCAGTTCTATGAGAAGCACATCAGGCACATGACGCTGACCATCGACGAGAACGGAAACGTCAGCATTGAATTGAAACGCGGATAGCCTTGGTTTCTATTCCGGGAGGAATGTGGATGGACAACAGATTCTATTTTGGATTCAATACATCGGAGGAACGGAAAAAGCGCAGAAAAGCAGAGCTGTACTCCATGAGTGAGCAAGTCAGCACCTTCTTTTGGGATGAAGCCCCGCAGCATGGATTGGAAATGCGTGAAGGGCAGCAGGATATGTCTTTTGAGATTGTGGACGCCCTCATAAACGATCAGCATTTTGCGATTGAAGCTGGCGTGGGCATTGGCAAGTCCTTTGGCTATCTTGTGCCGGTGCTGCTGTACAGCAAACGCATGAACAAGCCGGTCATCATCGCAACCTCGACCATTGCGCTTCAAGAACAGCTCTGGCGCGATGTCCACGCGGTAATGCCCCTTCTTGGGCTGAACAGAGATGTCATCCTCGCAAAAGGACAGACCCATTATCTCTGCAACAAACGCGCAGACGAGTATATGTGTGACCCGAAAGCAGACCCACCGGACGCGCTCAAAGAAGGAATCCAGCAGGGGTATGAGGAACGCAAGGATTTCCCGGAGGTTTTGCCGCAAGGCGTCTGGGACAAGGTAAACGTGCAGCGGTTCAGCATGAAGAATTGCGGCTCCTGCGAAAAGAAATGCAAGTATTACAAGGTCCGTGCATCGTTAAAATACACGGACGGTGTTGTTCTGTGCAATCAGGACTTTCTTACCCAGCATCTCATGAAACTACGACGCGGGCAGGACGGACTGATTAACGCCGCCGCTGATCTGCTTGTCGTGGATGAAGCGCACAACTTGGATGATAAGGTGCGGAGTGCCACAACGGAGCGTTTCGGGCAAGGTATGCTCTTTGGAATGATTAAAAGCGCATTCTATGAACTGCGACCCTCTGACCAAAGCAGTGTGTCCGGTGAAAAGCGAGAGGCAGAGAGCGCAATCATCGCCTTCTATAACTGCCTGAAAGCACAAGTTCAAAAGCAGATCGACGATGCAGATCAGGATATGCGCTACGCTGACCGCTTTTTCTTTGACCAAAGCGGCAGTGCGGTTGAGCTGCTTACGGAAATGAACGCCGCCATACACAACCTTTCGTCCAGCATTCAGATTTATTCCAGCATGGATTTCAGAAACAACCGTTCCTTTGCTGCTTCTGATGATCTGGATGCCGTCAGCGAGTCCCTTTCGGAGCTTCTTGACCAGATAGATGATATGCTGATCTGGATTGAGCAGCACGGCAGCAACACGGAACTCGTCTATTGCCCTAAAAACACAAAAGAAATTGTGAGCCGCCTATACTTCAATGGTGATGAAAGAACCATCTTGACCTCTGCCACGCTGACGAACGCCACGAGCGGGTCTCTGGAAGAGCAGTATTCTTATTTTATCTGCAATACCGGCTTTCCCGCTGGTGATCGCGGCTGCTTGTCCGAACCAAAGCCTTCCCCATATCCATACGATGAACACGCCATGATCTACTATTGCGACGATCTCCCACACCCGACCAGAGAACACGAAGCCTTCATTGAAAAGGGTGTGGAGCGACTGCTTGAGATCCTGAGCATTTCCAATGGAAAGGCACTCGTGCTGTTTACGGCAAAGACCGACATGGAAGAGGTCTACTCCATTCTCGGTAAGAAAAATCTTCCGTACAAAATCCTGATGCAGCAGCCGGGATCGTCGCAGGACAAGGTGCTGAACGAGTTTAAGGAAGATACGAACTCTGTGCTTCTGGGGACGGGTGCATACTGGGAAGGTATCAGCATTGAAGGAAAAAGCCTTTCCAATGTCATCATTTTCCGGCTTCCGTTCCCTGTCCCCGATCCAATTATCGAGTATAAGTGTTCCGTTGCTAAGGACGCTCTGATGGATGTTCGCGTTCCCGAAATGATTATCAAGCTCAAGCAGGGCATCGGGCGATTGATCCGCAATTTCACAGACACCGGCATTGTCTGCATCATCGACCGAAGACTGCGGGATGAGCCGCCGGAACGCTATCATGACATCACATGGGACTCCCTGCCCATCAAAAATCGTACAAGCAGTCTGGACGAACTGAGGAAGTTTTACGAAGGTCTGCCCTCAGCCAAGGAATGATGGTACAAACGGCATTCTCTTCGGAAACATAGAACAGCCCCCCAAAAAAGGAAATCAGAAAACGGAGGTGTATCATGTTGTACAATGAAAATCTGCGCGAAGAAGAACAACATCTAATCCAGCAGATCGCCGAACAAACAGAGAGAGGAAAAATCGACTGGGAACTGACAGAGTACAATCCGCTGTCATTTCTGAACGAGGACAAGATAGACAAAAACCCAGCAGTAATCGGTCAGTCTTTCTCCTTTGAGGCAATCATCGGCGGATCTCGTTACGAACTTGATGTCATGGAGAATATTGATGTGCCGTCCGGTATGGGAGACTACACCATAACCTTGACGCGGGATGAAATCGAAAATTATCTTAAAATTGAGGATGCGCTTTCCTTTGACTGTGACCGCTATGAATGCACACCGGAGGAAGTCGCAGAGCGATTTGCGGACAGCCCCATTGTCCGTCTCTGCAACGCTATCATTCCTGCCACGCTTGGGCAGGAGGATTTAGAAGAGGTCTTCACATGGGCAAGGTTTTTCAACGAGACTGGCATTTCTGCAAAGCTAATGAATCATCCGCTGACCAAGCTCTGTGAAAAGCTGTTCGACGAACACCGTTTGATGGACTTCCATCGCTGCGTCTTGGATGTGGACTATCGAAAGCAGCTCCTAAATGAACTGGCTCATAACTAAGACACGAAAAAACGCCCCCGACACTGTGCCAGACGCACAGTGCCGGGGGTGTTCCCGTTTCCAGCGATTTATTTTTCCCTCGGCAATGGACTGTCCATAAGGTGACACTTTCCGTTTTGCGATGCCGCGAAAATTCGATGTGTTCCATGGAGATGTTCACTGGGCAGCATACGCCGTACACGTTTCCAATAATCACTGAGCAGTGCAATGTGTATTCACTATCGGGAAATACTTCACGGTTTTCACGACGCTTGATTTAGAAGGGGGATTTTTGCCTTATTCCTGCGTGACTTCAAGGGAAGCCGGATTGATGACGATGATGGACTTGCCCTTTTTGTGGGCATATCTCACGGTGTTCCCGGTACCGCTGGGGCATCCATTCCATACTGCGAGAATATAATCGGCGTGATCGACCATGTACCGATTTCTCTTGTCCATGCAGTCCGGCGTGTACTCCCGTTGCAGCATGGTCTCCTTGTCACACTTTGCCGCGATATTATAATACCGTTCCCGTGAAGCCACAGACCATTTGATCGCTTGTGTCTCACAAGGGATTGCGCTTTCCAGAGTAATGCGAGGGTATTTTGATTTCAAATCGAGTACAATTTCCGCAGCGTACATATCGACGCCAAGAGCCATGCCGGTAATAAAATGCGTGACGCCCTCGTTCTCGATGAGTGCTACAATCTGATCCCGCATAACAGATTTCAAAGAAGTACAACGCTTATCGGATTCATCAAAGCCGAACGGAAGACTCTGCGGTCTATGACCGGTAAACGCACAAGTCTTGCCTTGAACGGATTGCTTTTCAGCTTTTTGAGCAGACTTTCTAAACTCAATAATGCGCGACATGACACCCCTTCTTTCACTCTTTTGGTAGGTATCTCCATTCTATCACCCTCATCACGGACAGTCAACGCATTGTCGTTAGTAAAATCAACGACGACGTACCGTGGATAATGACACCGCCGTTAGGTACACTAAATGCAAAGGTGGTGAGGCTATGCGAGAGAAGAAGGACATCAATATTGAAATCGGCGGCAATATTCAAGTGGCAAGAGAACAGGCGGGCTATACGCAGGACACGCTCTCAGAAATGCTTGGCATGACGCCGAATCACCTGAGTGCTATTGAGCGTGGTGCTTCCGGTATCTCTCTTGAAGCCTTGCAGCGTCTTTGCCGTTTACTCGGCGTCAGTGCGGACCGAATTATCTTTGGGACTGATGCGCCAGAAGCGGAAGCCCTTGCGCTTGCCAGACGTATTTCGGATATAAAGCCGGAATACCGGCAACAGGTTCAAGAGCTGCTGACCGCTATTTTGAATATATCATAAAAAAAGAGCCTCTGCCGACACCCAAAACGGGCATCGACAGAGGCTTTTGGTTCGTTTTCCCGGCATTCAAACAAGTGCCGAAATCGACACTTATTTCTGCGCTAAAGAAGAAATTGCGCAGGGAATACAATCACTTAGGTTGGTCAATTTGCGCCGCTCTGGGGCTTGCAATCACAGGCTTTTTCGCCCCCTAACTGTCTACACTGCGATGCCTTGCGGGAGAAGTGCGGACAGGCGATGAGATCGGCACGGAAGCTCTGCTTGCAGCTATGGACGCAGCGGACGCAGAAGCGGTTATACTTCCGGCGTCCGCTGTCCCCGATGAAGAATGACCACTCCTGCCGCCATTTCTGACTTCTGCTCACAGCTCAATCTCTCCTTTGTGCTTTTGGGGAGGGCAGCATTCCTTCTGCTTTTCAGCCTTTGCGGACTTGAGCCTTTCCATGATGGAGGACTTTTCGCCGGTTTCGGGGGCTTTGACCGCTGCGGTCTTGTCCTCCTTCGGGCCGTTGTTGATGATCCCATCAATCATGCCGTAGTCATCCTCCATCGACATCTCCGCCGCCTTGAGGTAGTTTTCCTTCTCAAGAGCTGCCATCCAGCTTTCCTTGCTGATACCGAGCATTCCGCCCTTTGCCACATGATCGGCAATCTCTTTGGCATCTACGCACAAGCCCTCGGTGTTATCGGAATAGAGACGGTAAACCTCGCAACCCTTCTCCAAAGCCTTCTCAGCCGCCTCCTGACCGGCGGGAAGAACGCCAGCCCATGCGTAGCCGTAGTCCTTCATATCCTGAACGGAGAGCGCGGGATCGGGCATTTCCGGCACTTCCTTGACCTCAAGGTCGAGAAGGCGGAGCGTGTCATCGTCAAAGCCGTTGTAGACATCATCAAGGACGAGCTTGCCGCGCTCATCGACGATGATGCAAGCCGCCTCATCGCCGTAGGTGTCATGCTCCATCAGATAAAAGCTGTGACCGCCGACTTCGTGCTGGTCAATGGTGTGCCACGTCCCGATGTGACCGGCAACCGTCAGCCCGGAGGTGTCGGCGTTCATCTCGAAGTCCTTCTGCTCGATGCTTTCCTGCTTTTGCTGCTCCTTCGAGATCATGGGGATCGCCACAATCTTATCGCCCAGCTTGACAAACTGCTCCGGCACTTTGAAGTGGTCAGCGAACTTCTGCATCTGCTCTACGGTCAGAGAGCCGAAGCTGTCATCCGTCAAACCGACTACCATGAATGTTCCGGCAACAACATCGTAGATGTCACCGTCCTCATCACGCAGAGCGCGGTTCAGGGGCAGACCTTCCAGCTTGCCTTCCTCGTTGCAGACTAAGGCAACCGGGTCTTCGTAGGGATAAATTGCCTCGATGCAGCCGCCGACCTCATGCTGCAAGGACTCCAGCCCGGAGTCAATCTCCTTCACATAAGGCGCCTTTCCCGGCTCAACGACGAGAACGGCGATGGTGCTGTCACGCTCGGCGTCTTCCCCTGAGCCGGTGATCCGGTATTCGTCGGGAATATCGTCCAGCTCACCGTTAAACTGTCTGTCCCAGCGTTCGCTTGCGACGCGGACATAGCCTTCATCGGTGAAGCGTCCCTGTTCATCATAAGCGATGTCGTGACCATAGCGTTCATAGTCGATGTAGTCTGCCAGAGGACCGAGATCCTTTTCGGAATAGATACCGGCTTCGTTGGCATAGTAATAGCCGAGGTCATATTCGTCGTTTATACCGGGCATGATGTCGTAGCAGTCCAGATTGAACGTCAGGTTGATGAGATCGTCGATGTCGCTGACCTCATCGCAGCCAGCCTCCATAATGGCAACGAGCTTTTCCTGATCGCTCAGGGAAAGCTCGTCAATCAAAGCGGCAAGGTAGTTGAGCTTATCAAGGCTTTCATACTCGCCAAGCATCTTCTGAACGCCGTAGATCGGGCATTCGTAGTCGGTGATAAACCACTCTTCATAGGGCTGACCGAACTCATCCTGCTTGCCGATCCCGATACGCTCAAAAACCTTCTGCATCTCTTCTTCGGTGGTGGGCAGCTTCACCCACTCACCGACCAGCATACCCTCGTTGTACTTGCCAAGGTTTGTGACGAAGGCTTCAAAATCACCGTCTAATACGGGCATAGGCATCCTCCTTTCAGTCATCCATCATGCCGTCCGGCATGATATACAGTTCCTCAAACTCTGCGTCAGTCATGGCTTCGAGCTTCCGGATGGTCTTATACATCAGCTCTGCGATTTCGCCGTCCATGTCGTTCAGGGTAACGCTCTTCATATCGTCGATCAGCCGCTTCCGGCTGGACGTGTTGAAGCAGCACATCAGGTTGGTTTCTTCCACGGTAAAGTTCTTCATATCAGAGTTCCATATCCTTTCCTTTGTTTTTCTGCGGCTTCGGTGTGTGGGACGGCTGGGCTTTCTGCGCGGATTTCAGCTTGTCGCGGATGGATTCACGGGCAGCGGGCTTCTTCGGGATGGTGTCGTAGATGGCAGTCCCGGCATCCTCCACATAGGAGCGGACATACTGGATGCTCTCAGAAAAGCGGATGGGGCGGTTCTTGTCCTCGATGTTGATCAGCCGGACTTCATCAGCGTCAAAATCAACCGCGTCAATCCTGCACTTGATGCCGTCCACATTCAGCGTCGCACCGACAGGAATGTAATCTGCGGCTTTGAGTTCCTTGAAGGTCTCGCCGTCCTTGCTGAGAAAGACATCCGCACCAGACTTCCAGAGCTTATGAGAACCGGCTACCCACGCGCTTTCACGGAAGCCAGTGACCGGCATGGAAGGTTTGCCGCGGACCTTCTTCTCAAGGAGTTTTGTGCCGAGAAGCGGCGCGGCTTCCTTTGCGTCCTTGCCATACAGTTCAAAATAGCCGTTCTGGGCAAAACAGACCAGCGCGTCCGGATGAGCCTTTTTGACTGCTTCGTATTTGCGGAGTTCTGCGACGGGCAGAGGCGCAAGCACTTCTGTTTTGTTAGCCTCCGGCAGTCTGTCACGGCGACTTTTCTGCTTGGACAGCACTTCCGCCAGAGCATCCGCGTCCTTCGGAAGCGTCTGGTGGGTTTTGACGCCGCCATGCTCACCGACCAGAGACATTGCTGCATCGAAGCTGCTGCGGCAGGGTGCGTCCAGCACAAAGCCATCTGCGAAGGTCAGCCGGTCATGATCCGGCGCAATCGAGTTCTGCGCCACATTTGCCGCCTGTTCCCGGTAGTTGATCTCAAAGACGTCCCCGAACACCTTGCCGCGCTTGACGGATTTCGGGACAATGACGCGGGCAATGCACTCGTCGTAGGTCTGTTCCGCGTAAAAGCGGAAGGTGTTGTGATCCCGCGTCCCCTGAATAAATACCTGATTTTCATTGAGGCAGTGCGTTCCATGCGGACGGCAGAACCACATCAGCGTCTTGTCTTCGGGATTCTGGCTTTCGGCGGCGCGGCGGATGATGCGCTTGTCGATGTCGAAGTCTTCCTTGTAGCTGTCTACATGACTGTCCACAAGCTTCTGCAGCTCCGCAACGATGTCAACGTCTGTGTATTTCTTCATGTGTCTCCTTTCTCACAACTCCATGTCGTGCGTTTTGGATTTGACCGGAGATTTCTGCTCCGGCTGCTGTTTTGCAGCAGTCCTGAGCTGATCACGGATGGAGGGCTTTTCCTGCTTCTGCTCCTGCTTGACGTATTCCAGCGTCGGCATCAGCTCACGATAGCAGCCCTGTGTTTTCCTCGCCGCATGACGGCGATGGATTTTGAACAGCGGCTCACCGTTCTGCGTGACTGTGTTGCCCTCAATCCTGACGCCGTTTCGCGCCAGCAGATTGAAGGAATGGTTAGAGGCGCGATAGGACGCCCGCATACCGTCGTTGTTATAGGCAATCTGCCCCTTGAGCGTGTCCATGACGGCGGCTTTGATTTCCTTCTCTTCGGCGGTCAGGCGGTGTGCCTTCGGTGCTTTCGGAGATTCCTCCGGCAAGGGAGCAACGGGAGACTTGACCTCCACGGTTTTTACCTCAATAGAGGTAATCTCATCGTTCTCCCATGCAACGACCTCCGGGTCTCTTTTCTCTGCCTTCTCGGAAGCAGCTTCTTTCTGGGGTTCGGTCTGCTCACGGAACGCATCGACGAAGAGCGCCGTCAGTCCGGGATTGGCTTTGTCCACAAGGAAACGGGAGACATTCTCCGGGCAGACATCAACGCTTTTCGCCCATTCCTTGAGGGGCTGCGGAATGCGCCCGTCAAAGTCTTTCTGTTGAATGGTGTTTGCAAGAACGTACCGGACGCGCT
>ERZ860710.284-NODE-284-length-35172-cov-4.719651_pt1 | contig 35172 bp, 19 predicted proteins | sample MGYA00509974_ERZ860710 | MGnify/ENA primary metagenome ERZ860710 (study PRJEB30046, sample SAMN00715261) | human gut metagenome | study: EMG produced TPA metagenomics assembly of the A metagenome-wide association study of gut microbiota in type 2...
ATCGTCTCGGCTGCCGCAAACGCCCTGATGGGACTGCTGGGGCTGGCGCATTCCGTAGTTCCCACGGCCGTGATATTCGCGGCATTCGCCGTCATGTGGGGACTGAACGGATGGGCGCAGTCCATGGGAGCGCCCCCGGCCATCATATCCCTCTCGCGGTGGTATCCCCTCCGGGAACGGGGAACCTACTACGGATTCTTCTCCGCAAGCCATAACCTCGGGGAGTTCTTCTCGTTCCTCTTCGTGGGTTCCATCGTGACATTCGCAGGCTGGCAGGCCGGGTTCTTCGGATCGGCACTTGCAGGTGCAATAGGCGTTGTCATCGTCCTGTGCTGGCTTCACGACACCCCCGAATCCAAAGGACTGCCGCCCGTAGAGGCCCTGGCCCACGAGAAACCAGCGCCGGGAGCGGACAAATCCGTTCGGGAGATTCAAAAACAAGTGCTCCGCACCCCGGCCGTATGGGTGCTGGCGGCGGCAAGCGCATTCATGTACATATCCCGATATGCCATAAACGGATGGGGAGTGTTGTTCCTCCAGGAGGCCAAGGGATTCTCGGATGTAGAGGCGATTTCCGTAGTCTCGATAAACGCACTGCTGGGAATTCTCGGAACCGTGCTCTCCGGGTGGTTCTCGGACAAGCTGTTCAAGGGTGACCGAAAGATTCCCGCCCTGCTGTTCGGCATACTGAACTCCGTGGCCCTGGCGCTGTTCCTCTACGGAGGAAATGCCATGTGGGTGAACGTCCTCTCGATGGTGCTCTTCGGAATAGCAATCGGCGTGCTGATCTGCTTCCTCGGAGGACTGATGGCGTGGATATCGTACCCCGCAAGGCCACGGGAGCCGCGCTCGGGGTCGTGGGAATCGCCTCCTACATCGCCGCGGGCATTCAGGACGTAGCGTCCGGATGGCTCATCGACTCGCACATCACCGTCGCCACGGACGGTGCGAAGCATTACGATTTCGGACCCGTCGCCCTGTTCTGGATCGCGGCGTCCGTCATCTCCTTCCTGCTGCCGCTGATGAACCGAAAACAAAAGACAGAAGCATGAAAAGACTGACATACCTGCTCCTTTGCCTGCTGATGCCGGCAATGGCCGCCGCAGAAAACGCTCCGGTAAAATACACGGATGCGGCAAGTCTCACGATCGTCAACAAAGCCCAGCCGGGCGGCCCGGCGTTTCAGCGCATAGACGTAGCCCGTTATCCCGAGCTGACCCCGACAGTCACGCGATATTACCGCTACTCCACGGGGCTGGCCGTGGTGTTCCGCACCGACAGCCGCAACATCCGCGCCCGGTGGACCACCGTCAACCAACTCCCCGGAGCCAATTCGACGCTCATCGCCCAGCGCGGGCTCGACCTCTACATTCGCCGCGACGGCAAATGGGTCTTCGCCGGAGTCGGTGTGCCGAGCAAATCCGGAACGCAGCACGAAGCCCCCGTCGTCGAACACATGGATACGACGATGAAGGAGTGCCTGCTCTACCTCCCGCTGCACGACGAGATCGCCGCCCTCGAAATCGGAACCGACGAAGGTGCGCTGTTGGAAGCCGCTCCCGACCCCTTCCGCCACCGGATTGTGGTGATCGGGTCGAGCATCACGCACGGCACTTCGGCTAGCCGTCCGGGAATGGCCTACGCCGCACGCCTGGGCCGCACCCTGGGATTCGGGTTCATCAACCTCGGGGCCAGCGGGCAATGCAAGCTCGATACATTCTTCGCGCGCATCGCCGCGGAGACCCGGGCCGACGCCTTTCTGTTCGACACCTTTTCGAACCCGTCGGCCCAACAGATCGACGAGCGGCTGGAAGGGTTCGTCCGGCGCATCCGCGAAAGCCATCCCACGACGCCGTTGATCTTCCTCCAGACGGAGGTGCGCGAAAGCGGAAACTTCGACCTGAAAAAACGGGCTTTCGAAGACGCTAAGCGGGAAGCTGCCCGGAAAGGGATGGAGAAAATCCTCGAAACGGACAAAAACATCTGGTTCATCAATCCCGGCATGAAGCTGGGAGACGACCACGAGGCGACCGTCGACGGCGTACACCCCACGGACCTCGGGTTCGAACGGATGCTGAAGAAAGTTCAGCCACAAATTATTCGAATATTGCAGAAACACGGAATAAAATAATTTCTATGTTTGATTTTTCTGTATAAATTACAAGCTTTCCCATATCATATTGTTTTTTATCTTTTATAACTTTTGTGATTTGTAAGTATCTGAATGAACCCAATATTTCCACTCGCAATTTCAACTTCCCATTGAACAAAAAAGTATGCTAAATAAAAGAGCATTGATAGGGCCCTCCAGTAAAATACTGGGATAAGTCTGACTGCGAGTCTACGAGAATTCGGGTTCAATTCACATCAATATTACCGTATCCGATGTAAGCATTAGGAATTGCGAGTCTTTCCCAAAGGCGAATTCATTTAATTAAACCCACAAAAGATATGATGTTGATGGTCGAAAATAGATAGAAAATTCGAAATGTCGTTTAAACTGTCAAAAAACTATAAAAAAATGGCAGGTAATCAGCTTTATACTTATGCGTAAGGGTGATTTATATTCCTGCAATATCAATTTAGAGCTGATCTCCGAATAGCTTCAATACTAAATTGATTACTTTCCAGAGATAGAACGCTTGTAATACAGCACTGTATTACAAGCGTTCTATCTCTGGTTTAGATCGTGACCACCAACATTATCCCAACAAGTATCTCTACCAAACTGCTTCTTACTGGGTGATTAAAAATACCAGAAACCGGTAGTCTCGCTCATCATTTTGACGCTCAACGCCAGACTTGCCACTATGTATAACTTAAATCGTTGTGGCTGTTTGCGGGATGAAATTCAGGCAGAAAGTATAGGGCCTGTTATTGACGATAAGAAACTCTGTGCTGTAAAGAATTACATGTGGTGAATTGCAATGCTGTGCCAGAAAATCTTTTTCCCACCATATACAAGTTCCCGTAACGGTCGTCTGACAAAAAACTTCTGGAAGACTACTAGGAGGGGACTAAAGTGATGGATATATGATTTATGGCTTTTTCGAAAGGCCGCAAGACCACAAGTGCTGAAACTATGGATGAAGATATTTTTGCCAGAATGCCTCAAAATGAATTGAGCAATAGAAACCTCAGAAGATACCTTTAACAAGTGATGAAAATTCCACGGCATAAACGTATCTTAAGTGACCTTTTTATCTACTGATATGCTGCAAACATGACAAATTCTGTCAAAAAGATACAATTTATCGAATGCTTATGAATTAAATGCATATGTGGAAATATTGACAAAGATTCCATTTTTTCAAATACTAATCAAAATATCTACAGGGATATCCCTACTGCAGAAAAATTAGATCTACATTTCCACGATTTCACTCCAATTATTGCAACTCTATGTGATCCAACGGATAAAAAGACTGCTAGACGAATACTAAGTTATACACAGATCAAATTGCGAACTTTGCAAGAACATTTTATCATGGATAAAGTTCCGATTTCATTGCCGCTTTATTGGTCGAAAGAGTATTCGGCAATCAGTGTTTCGAAGATACTTTGCAAACTCGATCGGATGGCTTTACCACCTTTCGCTCTGGCAGATAGTTCGGCAGCTCTGTTCAATTTGGTCGTTCGAGTTTTTGAGGACACATTACATATTAAATTCGGTAATCCAACCGATGTTAAATGCCGTGTCTTGGAATGCAAGAAGGATCGCACGAAATTTACTGAAGCATTACTTTATTCCTTGAATAAGGATGACGAGTGATTTCTTCCGGACAGATATTCAGGCATGCAATTCTGTATTCTAAAAATTCCTACTTTAACAAAACAAACGAAGCTGAATTCTTTACAGTTCGGACTATAGAAACTTGGACAAAAGCTAATTTATCGTCTTGTCTAAAACATCTCTCAACCGATGATTTCAAAGGATAGAACAGGATACTCTTGATTCTACCTATAAAGTTATAGTGATATGTTTCATAACCTTACCTTTCAATCGTCTCTCAACCTACTCACACGCCACTGATCATCCTACTTGATACGACGATAAAACAGGTTACCAGAGAAAACCCTTGTAAGCGTCGCGACTCAAATCGAAGCTTCTGCGGACAAATGTCAAAATCCGGTTGGTCTTTACTCAATTTCAGTATACGTCTATTGCCAATCCGATTCCGGTCGAGGCTTCGAAATCTCCACTCTTCTTGTTGAGAAGTTACACCGGGTAATGCGTTACCTTTGTTACAATATTAGTTAGACTTTTTTAATGGTACTATAAATAGAGTGACCATTCTTAACTTTCATTAGTAATATTGAGATTTTTTACAACAAATGTCGTATAAAAAACATGCTTTTTTCGATACGTTGTCTAATTTGCCTATCCCCAAAATTTTTCGTATTTTGTGATAGGTTATTTGAAATACAGTATTTGAGTGCAAGAAGTTGAAAATAAACCGTTGCTTTCTCGTTACCTATTATCCTATACAAAAATGTAACAACTTGATTTATCAAGTTGTTACATCATTATAATCCCGAACCCCGACGGGGTCCGCTGTTTCAGTCGAATATCTTTTGCAGCATCACCTCGTCGTGATAGCCGTTGGGCCGCCATAGCCAGTCGCGTTTGACGCCGATCTCGGTGAATCCCGCGCTGCGGAACAGGCGCAGGCTCGCTTCGTTGTCGGCGCCGACGTTGCACCACAGCTGATGCGCGCGCAGCGTATCGTGTGCATAGCGGCAGAGGGTTTCCACGGCGTCGGAGGCGTAGCCGCGTCCCCGGTCGCTCTGTTCGTAGATGAGGATGCCGATGCCTGCCCGGCGGTGGATCGGGTCGTATTCGAACAGGTCGATCGCCCCGACCGGCTTGGAACTCAACAGCGTCTCGATGATCAGCCGCAGTTGTCCGTCGCAGAGCACCCCGACGATGTCCTGATGCCGTTCGACGAAGCGCTCCAGCTGATGACGCGAGAACGGCTCCGTCGTCCCGCTGACCGGCCAGATGTCGCAGTCGTTCTCCCACTCGTACATCAGGTCGACGTCGCCCGGCTCCACGGCCCGCAGGCGGATGGTGCGGCCCTCGATGTTCATTACAATCCGATGATCTTGTTGCGGATCAGCATGGCCACGCCCCAGGCGTTGGCGTTCTCGGTCATCTTCGACACACGGAATTTGGTGTCCTTGTAGACCAGGTTGAGCGAATATTTGTTCGTCGCCGATTTGAGCGGCAGCATGATGTAGTCGCCCGCCGCCGCGAGGTTGCCGCCGACGATGACTGTCTCGGGGTTGAACGTGTTGATCAGGAAAGCCACGGCCTTGCCGACCTTTTCGCCCGCCTCCTCGATCAGTTCGATCGAAAGGTTGTCGTCGTTCTTCGCCGCAGTGATGATGTCGTCGATGTGGATGGTCTTCTGCTGGTCGTATTTCTCCTTGAGGATGGTGTTCACGCCCTTTTGGATCAGGTGGCACATCTTGTCCTCGATGGCGATGCCCGAAACCTCGGTTTCGAGGCATCCCTTCTTGCCGCACGAGCAGATGATCTCGTTGTCGAAGAAGGGAATGTGGCCGAACTCGCCGGCGAAGCCGCTCTTGCCGTAGTAGAGCTGTCCGTCGACCACGATGCCGATGGCCACGCCGCGGCCCATGTGGAGGTACAGCACGTTGCTCTCGTCCTTCGATTTGCCGCAGGTGTATTCGGCATAGCAGCGGGCGCGGGTGTCGTTCTCCAGCAGTACGCGGATGCCGACGCGCTCTTCGAGCAAGTCGCGCAACGACTGTTCGCTCGACGTGAAGTATTTGTAACTGCGGCCCGTGTCGGGGTTCACGCGTCCCGTCATGCAGACGCCCAGCCCGAGAATCTTGCCCCGGTCGATGCCGCATGCGGCGATGAAGTTCTCGATGCCCGAGCAGATGCGCTCGATGCACTGCGGACGGTCGAGCAGCTCGAACGTGAAGTCGTTCTCCTCTTTGATGATGTTGTTTTGCAGATCGGTGATCAGGAAGCGCATGTTGTCACGACCGACGTTCACCCCGGCGAAATAGATTGCCGAGTTGGCCAGGCCGAAGATGTTGGGGCGCCGTCCGCCCGGGGTTTCCACCTTGCCCAGGTCCGTCACGATGTTCTCGTCGACCAGTTCCTGAACCAGTTTGGTGATCGTGGGGACACTGATGTGAAGCTCTTTGGTAAGCTCCGAAAGCGTGCATTCTCCGTTGACAGCCATGTGCGCGATGATGTTGCGCTTGATGATGCTGTTTTTGTGCGTAATGCCCTTCAGGGCGTCGTCTTCGTGTTTGTTGAAAAATTCGGTAAGTGATGTCATCCTTCCAGGCTCATTTTTAACTAACTCTGCAAATATATACACTATCTTTAATAAATGCAATAAGTTTTTAATAAAATTTAATAAATTTTGTTTCAAAATGAGGGGTAAAAAAATTAACGCCCTGATTTTCAGGGCGTTAATTTTTAAGCGAAACTTTTTGTTTTACAGCGTCGATTTCGATTCCACGACTGTGTTGGGGTCCACCTTGCGGATGAGTCCCTGCAACACGCTGCCGGGGCCGAGTTCGGTGAATTCCGTCACGCCGTCGGAGAGCATGTTGCGCACGATGTAGGTCCAGCGCACGGGGGCCGTCAGCTGGGCGATCAGGTTGGCCTTGATGGCGGCGGGATCGGTATAGGGCTTGGCGTCGACGTTCTGGTAAACGGGGCATACGGGCGTTTGGAACGGCGCTTCGGCGATGGCTTTCTCAAGTTCCTGCTTGGCAGGCTCCATCAGCGGCGAGTGGAACGCTCCGCCCACCGGCAGGCGCAGCGCACGGCGCGCTCCGGCGGCCTTGGCTTTCTCGCAGGCGGCGTCTACGGCCTCCACGGCTCCCGAGATCACCAGCTGGCCCGGGCAGTTGTAGTTGGCGGCGACGACCACGCCGTCGACCGACGCGCAGATCTCCTCCACGACCTTGTCTTCCAGACCGAGAATGGCGGCCATCGTTCCGGGCTGCGCCTCGCAGGCGGCCTGCATGGCCATGGCGCGCTTCGAAACGAGCTTCAGACCGTCCTCGAACGAGAGCGCTCCGGCGACCACGAGGGCCGAGAATTCGCCTAAAGAGTGTCCGGCGGCGGCATCGGGCTTCACGCCCAGCGCCTTGGCCATGATCACCGAGTGGAGGAATACGGCGGGCTGGGTGACGCGGGTCTGCTTCAGTTCTTCGTCCGTACCGGCGAACATGATGTCGGTGATGCGGAAACCGAGGATCTCGTTGGCTTTCTCGAAGAGTTCCTTCGCAGCCGGAACGTTGTCGTAGAGGTCTTTGCCCATTCCGACGGCCTGGGCGCCCTGGCCCGGGAATACGTATGCGTGCTTCATAATTTTTTGCGAATTTTATGTTTGCGGAGGCAAAGATACGAATTTATTTCCTAAATTTGCACCGCAATGGTTCACAAAGGGCCGGGCAAGGCCCCGTGTGATTAAATGGGAATGCCGTGAAAATCGGCAGCAGTTCCCGCTGCTGTAAGTTCCGATAGTTGCCGCGACACGCTGAAAGCCACTGGTCCGAGAGGGCCGGGAAGGCGTTGCGGCAGGAACGAGCCAGAAGACCTGCCTTGCAGCTTCCCGACGAGGAAGAATCTTTTTTCGGGGTGTGTCTGCGGAGAACGGAGCATCGCAAGTCTTGGTATTTCGTGGCTGAAATACGGGTATGGACGTGAAAAAGGTTCGATTCAGAGAGGTTCCGGGACCGGATTTTTTATTTTACGAACATACTTAAAATCAGACGAACGATGAAAAAACTCTTGCTTTTCGCATTTGCGGCCTGCGCTTTGGCCGCCTGCTCGGACGATGACGGCGATTCCCGCGTCCCTGCGACTGCGGTTGTGCTCGATTGTACGGAAAAAGAACTTGCAGTCGGCGAAACCCTGCAACTCACCGCAACGCCGGCGCCGGCGAATACCACCGACGACGTGGTGTGGTCTTCGGATGCCGAGGAGTTCGCGACGGTCTCCGAATCGGGTCTTGTGACGGCCGTGGCTGCCGGAACCGCCAAAATCTCGGCGACATACGGTTCGGTGTCGGCAACCTGTACCGTGCATGTGAGCGAACCCGATCCGGAATTTGAGGTGATTTCGTTCGAAACGAGCGAAGGAATGCTCGATGCGGCTGAAATGCCCGTTGAATTGCGTGATGTTACGATTGCCGGGGACTGGGCCGGCGGTGACTTTAGCAAAGTATTGTGCGGTAAGGAGTATATGATGGACGAGGATTTCAACGGAACTTATTTCGACGGTCTGCTCTTTACGACGGCTGATAAGAAGATTGGATTCGGGTCTTATTTCACTGATAACAAATACAGTTCCTATGGGGCTTCCGACGTTTGGGGCGGATTCGTCCTTTCGCAGAACTTCAGCAAGAGGAGCAACGGCGGTTCGGCCGATTACAGTAAGGACGGGTTTTCAGCATGGGCGACGGCCGGTGCCAATGCAAGTGCTACGTTTGCAATCGCTTACGACAATGGATACGGGGTTTACAATTACCATACGCCGAAGGTCGAATTTACCGAGCCGCGCAAAGTAGCCTATTTGTACCTGGCCAATGCGACTGTGGCTGCGCAATATACCAGCCGTGTTGAGAATTACTGGTTCAAAGTCGTTGTGACGGGGTATTTCAAAAATGCCGAGGGCGGTAGCGTGGAACAGACGCTCATTGAGGGTGAAAACATTGCCGCCGACTGGGTGAAGGTCGATTGTTCGTCGCTGGGCGAGGTGGATGAACTTCGTTTCAAGGTTCAGTCGAACGATATGAGCGGCAATTATCTGAACTGCCCTGCTTATTTCTGTATCGACGAAATCGGACTGATTGCCGAGAAGTAATTTAGAGATTAGTTTCCGGAGAAAGACCCGCAGGACTTCATCGTTTTGCGGGTCTTTCGTATCGGGGGGAGGGATGTCCGGACGGAACGGGCTTATTCGTCCCGGAACTCCATGCGGCAGGGCAGCACCACCGATTCGGGTGCCGGGCGGACGGAGCCGGGCGATTGGCTTTCGCGGATTTGCCGCAGCAGGAGGCGCACGGCGTGGGCGCTGATCTCTTCGACGGGGAAGCGGGCGACGCTCATCCGGGGGGCGGCCAGGCGGAAAAGCGGGTCTTCGTGCATGCAGGCAAGCCCCCGACGGCCGTCGCTGATGTCGATGCCCCGGTCGTGGAAATAGCGCAGGGCCTCGGTGGCGAGGATATGCGTGGTGAAGAAAAAGCCGTCGGTGTCGGGAACCGTGGCGAGAATGCGGTCGAGCGTATCGCAGACGTGCTGCCGGTAGCCGGCATAGGCGACCTCTCCGTAGAGGCGGGGATCGGCGTGCAGTCCCGCTTTCGCCAGCGCGCGGAGGTAGCCCCTGTGCCGCAGTTCCATCGTCGGGAGGTGGGGGAAGGTCGTGATGATGGCGATTTTGCGGAATCCCCGGGCGGCAAGATGACGGACCAGCGCATGGCTGCCCGCCTCGTTGTCGATCACCACGCAGCCGGCGTCCGTTTTCGCGAGGCAGCGGTCGAACAGCACGACCGGGCAGCCGCTCTCCGCAAGGCGGCCGACCTCGCGTCCCGAAGCGTCGGCCGGGGCGATGATGATGCCGTCGACCTTTTTCGACCTGAAAAGCCGTATCAGGGCGTTTTCCCGTTCGGGCTCGGAGTTCGAGCCGGCGATCATCAGCGAGTAGCCTTCCCGCTCGGCTTCCGACTCGATCCGGTCGGCGATGTGGGCGAAGAAGGTGTCCGAAATCGAGGGGAGGATCAGCCCGATGGTTTTCGATACGCCCGTGTTGAGGCTTCGGGCCAGCAGGTTCGGTTCGTATGCCAGGGAGCGGGCGCAGGCGAGCACGCGGCTCTGTGTCTCCGCGCTGATCCCTTTTTTGTCGCCCTGCCCCGAGAGGACCCACGAAACGGTCGTTTTCGAGAGGTTGAGCTTGCAGGCTATGTCCTTGAGTGACGCTCCCACGATTTATCCGTATAAGCAATGCTCTACAAAGATAAAATTTTTCCGGCATTCGGCAAATAATCCGGCCGTAAAATGACGCCGGGAGTTCTGTATCCGGGGCGTGGAAGCGAAAGTCTCCCGCAGGGCAGGCCCTGCGGGAGACTTCGTATCGGGAATGCGCTTATTTCGAGATCAGGTTTTCGCGCTCGATGTCCTTGAAATAGCGGTAGGTGGCTACGCGCAACTCCTCGGCGGCCGGGTCGTCGCAGACCAGAATGCCGTTGGGGTGCACCTGAAGGGCCGAGATGGTCCACTGGTGGTTGTAGGAGCCTTCGACGCCGTGGCGCACCGCGCGGGCTTTCTTGTGGCCCGTGGCGAGGATCAGCACCTTCTTGGCCGAGAGCACCGTGCCCACGCCGACCGTCAGCGCGGTTTTCGGCACGAGCGAGATGTCGCCGCCGAAGAACCGGGCGTTGACCTGGATCGTGTCCTGCGTCAGGGTCTTGAGGCGCGTGCGGGAGTTGAGCGACGAGAACGGCTCGTTGAAGGCGATGTGTCCGTCTTCGCCCACGCCGCCCATGAAGAGGTCGATGCCCCCGGCCTCGACGATGCGCGCCTCGTAGTCGGCGCACTCCTTGGCCAGGTCGTCGGCGTTGCCGTCGAGAATGTTGACGTTCTCCGGCCTGATGTCGACGTGCTTGAAGAAATTGTTCCACATGAACGAGTGGTAGCTTTCGGGATGCTCCTCGGGGAGACCCACATACTCGTCCATGTTGAACGTGATGACGTTCTTGAACGACACTTCGCCCGTCTTGTGGCGGCGGATCAGTTCCTTGTAGGTCTCCAGCGGGGTCGAGCCGGTCGGCAGCCCCAGCACGAAGGGCGACGAGGTGTGCTGCTCCTTGTTCTTGATCTGGGCGATGATGTAATTGGCGGCCCACTGGGCTACCTGCTGGGGGGTATTTTCAATGATTAAGCGCATGGGGTGATTTTTTAATGTTCAATGCTTCATTTTTTAATCGAAGTTTTTGTGAAGATGCGCTAAAACATCTTCACAAACACCTCGATAGCCTGGTATTCGGCCATGCCGAGCTGGTCGTAGAGCTTTGCGGTGTTCTGCGTGCGCTCCTCGGCCCGCTGCCAGAACTCGCGGGGATCGCTGCCCGGGAAGGGCATGATGTCCTTCTGCGAGAGGTGGCGGTAGATGGCGTGGCGTTTCATAATCAGCTCGTCGGGCGACAGGGGCACGGCCATGTCCACCATGCCGAGGTCCCACTCCATCCAGGCGCCGCGGTAGAGCCACAGGTGGCACTCCTTCAGCCACTCGTCGTCCTTCACGACTTCGAGGGCGCCGAGCACGGCCTCCATGCAGGTGCGGTGCGTGCCGTGGGGGTCGGCAAGGTCGCCGGCGGCGTAGATCTGATGGGGCTTGATCTCGCGCAGCAGCTTGACGATGATTTCGATGTCCTTCTCCGTGAGCTGGCCCTTCTTGATGCCGCCCGTTTCGTAGAACGGCAGGTTGAGGAAGTGGGCGTTGGTGTCGGGGTTCAGTCCGAACGAGCGCACGGCGGCACGCGCCTCGGCGCGGCGGATGGCGCCTTTCAGGTCGAGCAGCAGGCGCGGCTCGGGTTCGCCCTTCCTCTTGCCGGCGATGACCTTTTCGACTTCGGCGTAGTGGTTGCCGTAGCCCAGTTCGCGGGCCGTGTCGATGTTTTGCAGCACCACGTCGTCGTGCACGGCCACGTTGCCCGAGGTTTCGTAAGCCACGTGCACGTCGTGACCTTGCTGCACGAGGCGGATGAACGTGCCGCCCATCGAGATCACGTCGTCGTCGGGATGCGGCGAGAAGACGATCACCCGTTTGGGGAAGGGCGACGAAGGCACGGGACGCGTCGAGTCGTCGGCGTTGGGCTTGCCGCCCGGCCAGCCCGTGATGGTGTGCTGGAGGTCGTTGAAGACGTCGATGTTGATCTGGTCGTAGGCGCGGCCCTGTTCGAGCAGTTCGCCCAGCGAGTTTTCGATGTAATCCTTATAGGTGAGTTTCAGGATGGGCTTCTTAACCACGCCGCAGAGCCATACCACGGCCTTGCGGACGAATTTCGGCGTCCATTCGCAGGGACCCACCATCCACGGCGTCTGCTCGCGGGTGAGCAGCTGCGCGGCATTCTCGTCGATCACCACCTCGATATTCTGGTGCGCCTGGAGGTACGAGGCGGGAACCTGATCCGTGATCTCGCCCTCGACGACCCGCTGCACGATGTGGGCCTTCTCCTCGCCCCAGGCCATCAGGATGATGCGGTTGGCGCGCATGATCGTGTCGATGCCCATCGTGACCGCCATCTTGGGCGTGTTCTCCAGCCCGAAGAAAGCGCCCGACTGGATTTTGCGGGTGTTGTAGGTCAGCTGCACCAGCCGCGTGCGCGAGCGGGAGTAGGACCCCGGCTCGTTGAAGCCGATCTGCCCGTCCTCGCCGACGCCGATGATCATCAGGTCGATGCGCCGCACCGAGTGGTCGTACGACGCGCAGTATTCCGAAACGCGGTCCTCGGGAACCGTACCGTCGGGGATGTGCACGTTCTCGGGCAGGATGTCGATGTGGTTGAGGAACTCCTCGTGGATGCGGTAGTTGCGGCTCTGCTGTTCGGTCGACCGGATCGGGTAGAACTCGTCGAGGCTGTAAACGGCGACGTTCCGGAAGCTGATCTGCCCTTCGTGGTGGCGTTTCACCAGTTCCCGGTAGAGACCCAGCGGCGTGCGGCCCGTCGTGAGGCCCAGCACGAAGGGCTGCGACTCCTCGTAGACTTCGTTCGAGCAGTGGATTTCGTTGTACATGCGGATCGCCTTGACGATGTTGTCGGCGACGTACTGCACGCCTTCGTACTCGTTTTCGTAGACCTTGGTGTGGATCTTCTCGTAACGATGGATGATGTCGCGCGGAGCCGATTCGGAAATCAGGCCGCCGTCTTTGGGAAGTGAATACTTGTTGTTCATACGTTTATGTAATTTGTTAATCTTTCTCTCTGTCGGTTTGCTGCCGATCGTGTTGTCGCCGCCGTTGGTGTCGTTTACAAGTCTGACCCCACCCCAAATCCCTCCCTCGGGAGGGGACTTAAGGCGCAAAAACACGCGCCTTGACTGCTGTGGCGGCTCGGCAATTCGCAGGCGATTGCGCTCGCCTGTTGCCCGCAGTTGTCGCATCGCGACCGGATTGTCTCTTGGCTTTCAGCTTTTCACTTTTCACTTTTTCACTTCTCGAACGTCACCTCCCCGAAAAACTCGGGACGGTGGAAATCGGGTTTCTCCGTCCGGATCGGCCGCCACGAGAGGAAATGGGGGTGCGAGAGGTTGTCGCCGCATTTGTAGAGGTTCATGCGGGCCTTGAGACCGCTCCAGTCGGTCAGCGCATGGCGGAAAAGCGCCTGCGGGGGGATGGCCAGCGTGAGCGACCAGCGGTTGTCGCCCTCGCGCTCGGCGAAAGGCTCGCCGCAGGGAAGCGTTTCACGCCCGCCAGCACCTCGGGCGAGGCGTGCTCGGCCTCGGTCCGGGATTTGCGCGCCCCGAGCAGCATCCGTCCGATGCAGGTGGTTTCGAAATTGTAGTACATCCCTGTGTCGGGCGCGATGAAGAACTCCGCGCACGAGTCGGTCCACACCTCGCCGTTGTCCTCCGTGACGAGCGCCGCCGTGTAACGTTCGGCGACGTCGAAGCGCAGCATCAGCCAGTCGCCCGTATGGAACATCCGGAAGCTGACTTCCGGGGCGTAGGGAAATTCCGCGGGCCAGTTGCAGCACGCCACCGGCAGCGGCTCGATTCCGGCGAATGCCTCGTCCACGGCGGCCCGGTCGTCGGGCGCGATGCCTGCTATCTTGCGAATTTCCATTCCTTATTTGTATTTGGCGACGGTTTCCCGTACGATTTCGCACATCGTGCCGTACTGCTCTTCCATGCTTTGCAGCAGTTTGTACTGGGCGCGGGTGCGCACGAGGTTGTGCTCGGGGTATTTCGTTTTGTAATAGGTGTCGCCGTCGATGTAGTCCATCAAAAAACGCAGCACCTGCTCGAAGGTGATGTAACGGGCCGAGAATGCCAGGTGGTCGATTTCGGCCTGGTTGAGCTGTCCGGCCCGCTGCGACAGATAGCCTTCGGTATAGGCGCGGAACATTTCGAGGGACATGCCCACGCGCGAAAGGTCGCGGTCGTCCTCGTCGCCCGTGTTGGCGTAGGAGCGGATGGCGTCGCCGAAATCGTTGAGCGACGTGGAGTTCATCACCGTGTCGAGGTCGATGGCGCACAGCACCTCGCCCTGCTTGTCGAAGAGGATGTTGTTGATTTTCGTGTCGTTGTGGGTCACGCGCGTGGGGATCGTGCCGTCCTCGACCTTCGACCAGAACGAGAGCATCTCGTCGCGGCGCGATTCGATCCAGCCGATCTCCTCCGCAAGGTCTTTCACGCGGCCTGCGGCGTCGCGGCGCAGCGCCTCGTCCCACTGCACGAAGCGGTGGCGGATGTTGTGGAAGCCCTTGATCGTCTCGGCCAGCGGCTCGGTGAAGTCCGCCAGCTGGGCCTGGAACTTGCCGATGCCCTCGCCGCTCTTGCGGGCCAGTTCCGGGGAGTCGGCCTTGTTGTAGGCGATCGTGTCGCTGATGAAAACCGAAACGGCCCAATATTCGCCCTGTGCGTCCACGTGATAGAGCTTTCCGTCGCGGGTCGCAACCACGGTCATCGCCTCGCGTCTGGGGTCGCCCCCGGCGGCTGCGACGCGGCGGCGGATATGATCCGTCACTTTGCGGATGTTCTCCATCATGGCCGGAACGTCGGGAAAGATGCTCTTGTTTTTGCGCTGGAGGATGTAATCCGGCGCATCGCCCGCCGTGCGGACGATGAACGTGTCGTTGATGAATCCCTCGCCCAGCGAGTCGATTGCCGTGATAGCGCCTTCCAGCGCGAACTGCGACGCTATTTCCTGTAATTCAGCCTTCATACGATGAGGTTGTTTCGGTTTTGGTTGTTAAAGGTTAAGTTTCGCCTCCAAAGTTACTGGAAAAAACGCAGAAATGCAACCGGATATTGTGAAAAAGCCCGCCTTTCTTGCTGAAGGGCGGGCTTGCGAAAACTTTCGGACGGGTTATTCGATCGGGTCGATCACCGTGAACGTCACCTCGTAGGGAGCGGGCGCCGACTGTCCCTGGTAGTTGCCGCCGGCGACGATGAAGGTCACCGTGTAGGTCCCCGGCTCGGTGTAGGTGTACGAGTAGCTCGGCAGGTCGTCGGTCACGCCCTTGATGTTCAGGCCCGTGTCGGGCGAGATCGTGTTGAGCGCGACGGGCTGCATGAAGGCCCACTGGTCGATCTCGGGGAAAGCTCCGGCGCTGAAGCCCTGGAAGACGATATTGGCGGTGTTGTTCGCTCCCGGCTGGCCCTGGAATTTCAGGTTGCCGTTGCCCGATACATTATGAATATAGGGGTCGTCGGCGTGCTGCGAAGCCAGCGAGAAGGGGACGAATTCCATGTCCGGATAGTTGTAGACCTGCGTGTCGTGGCCCTTGAACTTGACCGTGATCTTCGGATTGATCCGATAGGTGCGCATCGTGGTCTTGGGGTCCGGATAGAAAAGGTGCATGCCCCACGAAAAACGGTCGGCGAACCGGGTGATGTCGTAGGTGTAGGTTTCGAACTTGTTCGCGTTGTTCGGCGTGAACTCCAGTTTGGTCCAGTCGGCGCAGTCGTTCGCCGCGATGGCTTCGACTACGGGGCGGTCGGTGGCGGCGTCGCTGCCGTTCAGCCCCGCGAATTTGTTGCCCGCAAACAGGTCGAGGTTGTTCTGCGTGCCGTACTGCTGGCTGATCTCGATCTCCAGTTCGCACGACTCGATGTCGGCGATGTCGACCTTCGTGCGGTTGCGGTGCTTGTACTCGTGTCCCGTGTCGCCCGTCCAGACGGTGATGAAGTCGGCGTTGCCGCTGAAGTTGAAGACCACCGGGTCGCCCGTGCGGTAGGTGTTCGTCGGCGCCAGCCGCACCGAGAACTCCAGCGGCTCGTAGATCTCTTCGTGTTCGCACGAGGCTGCCGCGGTTGCGAGGGCCAGCGTCGCCGCGAGGTATGTGATTCGTTTCGTATTCATCGTATGCTCTGCAATTAAGCGTTTTACCATAAGGGGTTCTGTCGGAGCGCGTGGTTCACCGCCAGCTCCTTGGTCGGAATCGGGAGGTAGATGTGGCGTGCCGTCACGTTGGCGTAGTTCGCCGACGCATAGTTCGTATAGCTGACGTTGCGGTACTTGTTCTCCGTCGGCTGGTTGGTCCCGGCGTTGTGCATCTTCTCGACGAACGTGCCCCAGCGGATCAGGTCCCACTTGCGAAGCCCCTCGAAAGCCAGTTCGCGTCCGCGCTCGTTGCGCACCAGGTCGCGGAACGAACGGTAGTCGCCCAGCAGGCTCTCGTCGGTCTTGACGCCCGTGCGTTTGCGGATTTCCCGGATGGCCTCCTTGGCCTGGTCGTCCGGCGCCCCGGCGTATTCGTTGATCGCCTCGGCGTACATCAGCAGCACGTCGGCGTAGCGAAGGATCGGGAAGTTGATCGTCGTGTAGAGGCTCTTGGCCGACATCTGTTTCTCGTAGACCGTCTCGCGGCGCCATTTGCCGGCGTTGCGGACGGCGCACATCACCGTCGGGTCGTAAACCAGATCGGCGGGGTCGAACGCGTTCTCGATCGTTTGGTCCAGCCCCTCGATGTCGGGCATGGCGAAATTGTTGTTGTAGACCCACGGCGTCTTGAACATGCTCTGCGTCTGTTGCAAGTAGCGCGTCACGGTCTCGCCCGCCTTGTTCTTGTACGAGATTTTCTGGTTGTTCATTCCGCGGTAGTTGTAGCCCGGCAGGTTCCACGTCAGCCGCTTGTCGATGACCGTGGCGCTGGCCGTTTCGTCTGCCGTGCGGTCGTTCTCCCAGTAGAGCTGCCAGAGGGTGTAGGAGCCGTTGTAGTAGCCGTAGGAGTAGTTGCAGGCCCACTCCGAGTAGTTGGTCGTTCTCGACTGCGAACGCAGGCCGATCAGGTCGCCGATGCGGCCGTTCGTCCAGTCGGTCGCGCTGGTGCGGTCGCCGAGGAATTCGGCCTCCCACATTGATTCGTGGAACTGCGTGTCGTACTGGTCGCGGATCATGTTGATGAAGACCTCTTCGTAGCTCTCGTTCAGGTCGTGCTTGTGCGAGGCGATCACCTCGTTGGCCCAGTAGGCGGCGCGGCGGTACATCTCCTTTTTATCCAGTCCGTCGATCTGCTTGACGCTCTCGCCGGCCATGAAGAGATAGACGCGGGCCAGAATGCCCTGGGCGACGGTCTGGCTGACGCGCGAGGGGGTGTTGTCGATGGGCTCGTAGAGGTCGGGAATCGTGGCTTCGATCTCGTCGGCGCACCATTTGAGCACCTGCTCCTGCGGCGTTGCGGCCATCTGCACGTCGTTGGGGTTGGGCGAGGTGGTCGCCTTGACGCGCAGGGGCACATCGCCCCACGCCTGCGCCAGCAGGAAGTGGTAGTAGGCGCGCAGGAACCGCGCTTCGGCGATGTAAAGCCCGATGTCCACCGAAAGTTTCCCGGGGTCGATCTCTGTCTTTTCGACGGCCTCGATGTAGCGGTTGGCGTTCTTGATGCCTTCGTAGAGCTTCGACCAGGTGTCGTAGATCGCCGCCGTGCCGGCGCTGTGGTTGTAGCGGTCGGGACGCGATTCGCTGTTGTTGTAGTTGTTGAAGTAGCAGAGGTCGTCGGCGTTGGCGATTTGCAGCGAGTAGTAGTTGCCGTAGATCGCTTCGCTGTTCAGCACGCCGTAGACGCCCGCCAGACCGTAGATCAGCTTTTGTTCGCTGTTGTAGTAGCCGTCGTCGGGGATGATCTGCGGATCGGTGTCGAGGAAGCTGCACGCCGGAAGGGCAGCGGTGAGCAGCGCCAGCGTTCCCAGTTTCAATATGCTTTTGATTTTCATGGCGTAATGTTGCGTTTAAACCGTTAGAATGTGAGGTTTACGCCGGCCGTGAAGCCGAATGCGCGGGGATATGCCGACCAGTCGAATCCGGGCGTCAGCACCGAGTTGCGGGTCGATACCTCGGGGTCGGGACCGCTGTAACCCGTCAGGGTCCAGATGTTGTCGGCCGAGACGTAGACGCGCATCTGGCTGATGCCCGCCTTGCGCAGCGAACGGCTCGGCAGCGTGTAGCCCAGCGAGACGTTCTTCAGCCGCAGGAACGAACCGTCCTCGATCACGCGCGACGAGTACTCCTCGCGGCCGACGGCGTTCACGCGCGGAATGTTCGACGCGGGATTCTCCGGCGACCAGCGGTCGGCGTAGGAGGCCAGCTGGTTGGTCTGGCTCCTCCATCCCGATTCGAAGACCAGCCGGTTGGCGTTCAGCACGTCGTTGCCGTAGCTCCACGCGAAGAAGATGTTCAGGTCGAAGTTCTTCCAGTTGAAGTTGTTGCCGAAGCCGCCCGTGTTGAGGGGCTGTCCGCAGCCGATGATCGTGCGGTCGTAGTCGTCGATGACCCCGTCGCCGTTCATGTCGCGGTATTTCATGTCGCCCGGCTGCATCGCGTTGCCCTTGAACGAGGGAACGCCGCTGACGAGGTTGCCCTTGTCGTCGAAATCCTCGGCCTTGTAGGTCCCGTCGTAGATGAAGCCGTACATCATGCCCGTGGGCTTGCCCACCTGCGAGATGTAGGGGAACTGCGAGTTGAAGCGCGTCTCCCACGATACGGAACTCTGGAGCGTGTTCTGTCCGTCGACCAGCCCGAGAATCCGGTTGCGGTTGAAGGCGATGTTGAACGACGTGGACCACTGGAACTGACGGGTCTTGACGTTCACCGTTTCGAGCGTCAGCTCGAAGCCGCGGTTGCGGATCTTGCCGATGTTGAGCATCCCCTGTTCGAAGCCCGACGAGGCGGGCAGCAGGGCGTAGAGCAGCAGGTCGCGCGTCACCTTGTCGTACCAGTCGGCCGTCACCTTGATGCGGTCCTCGAAGAACCCGAGGTCGAGACCCGCGTTCCACTGCTCGGTGGTCTCCCACTTGAGCCGCTCGTTGGCCATGTTCGAGACGTAGTAGCCCGGCACGCGCTCGCCGCCGAACACATAGTCGAGCGAGTTGCCCGAACCCGGGTTGACGGTGATCTGCGAATAGAAGTCGTAGGGGGTCTGCGTGCGGTTGTTGCCCGTCAGGCCCCACGAGAGGCGCAGCTTGCCGTTGCTCATCCACTCGCTCTTCTTCAGCAGATTCTCGCGGTTGAAGTTCCACGAAAGGCCGGCCGAGGGGAAGTAGCCCCAGCGGTTGTCGGAGGGGAATTTCGACGAGCCGTCGGCGCGGAATGAGAAGGTCAGGTAGTATTTGTAGCGGAAATTGTAGTTGGCGCGCAGGAAGGCCGACATCATCCGCCAGTCGTAGTAGTTGCTCTGGACCTTCTGGTAGTTGCCCGTGTGGATGCCCGCGATGCCCAGCTCCTCGGAGGTGATCTGCGTCGACGCAACGCCGTCGTAGGTGTTCTTCTGCCCCTGGAGCGAGAGTCCCGCCATCAGGTCGAGGTTGTGGCTGCGCCCCAGGCGCTTCTTGTAGTTGAGCGTGTTTTCGTTCGACCAGCTCGTCTGGTCGGTCCAGTAGATGGCGCCGTTGACGCCCTTGCCGCTGGGCGAGCCGGCGTAGCCCGTGTAGGTCTCGCTGCCGTTGAACTCCTCGCGGCGGCGTTTGTTCAGGACGTAGCCGCCCGTGGTCTTGAACGTCAGGTCGGGGGTGATCTTCCACGTCAGCGCCAGGTTGGCGTTGAGGTAGTCCACCAGCGTCTTGCGGTATTCGTTCTTGGCGGTCTTCACCGGGTTGAAGCGGTAGTCGTTCGATCCGTCTACGGCTTCGTCGAGCATCGAGTCGAGGATGTCCTGCCCGGGAGGCGTTACGGGGCGGTAGCCCCAGACCGAGTACATCAGCCAGCCCGACGACGACGAGGTGGTCTGCGCCGTGGTGGGGGTCACGCCGTTGGTCGCCGTGCGCGAATAGTTGGCGTTGGCGTTCAGCGTGAGTTTTTTCGAGATGGGCAGCGTGAAGTTGGCCTTGCCCTGGTAGCGCTGGAAGTTCGAACGGATGATGATGCCGTCCTGGTCGAGCGCCGAGAAGCCCACGTTGTAGCGCAGCCCCTCCTTGTTGCCGCCCGAGAGCGAGACGTTGTAGTTCTGCTGGAAAGCCGTGCGGTAGAGCTGGTCCTGCCAGTCGATGCCCGGGATGTGGCGGTAGTCGTCGAGCGTCAGTCCCTCGCTGAAATAGCTCTTGTTCATCGTCTCCTCGCTGATCAGTTCGCTCTGAAGCCGGACGAATTCGTAGGAGTCCATCAGGTCGGCCTTGTTGGCGATCTTGTTCAGGGAGAACGAGGCGCTGAAGTTCACCGTGGGCTTGCCCTCGTTGCCGCGTTTGGTGTTGATCACGATGACGCCGTTGGCTCCGCGCGCTCCGTAGATGGCGGTCGCCGAAGCGTCTTTCAGCACGTCGATCGACTCGATGTCGGCGGGGTTGATCGACGCGGCGAACGACCCTTCGGACGGGAATCCGTCGATGATGTAGAGCGGGGCGTTGCTCTGCGTGAGCGAGTTGTTTCCGCGGATGGTGATATTGGCTTCGGCGCCCAGCGAGCCGTCGCCCGTGGTGACGACCACGCCGGCGATGCGTCCGCCCAGCGCCTGGTCGAAGTTGGTGACGTTGGCCTTCATCATCGTTCCCAGGTCGGCCTTGGCCACCGAGCCGGTGAGGTCGCGCCGCGTGGTGGTTCCGTAGCCGATGTTGACGATCTCGACGGCGCCGATCTGCGACGCCTCTTCGGTCATCTTGACGTTGATCGCCGTGCGTTTGCCGACATACTCCTCGACGGTCGTGTAGCCCAGATAGGAGAAGACCAGCGTCTGGTCCTCCCGGGCCTTGATCGAGTAGCTGCCGTTGGCGCCCGTGGCCGTTCCCGACTGCGTCCCCTTGATCAGGACGGTTACGCCCACCAGCGGTGCACCGTTGGCGTCAACCACGCGTCCGTCCACGGCGTTCTGCGCAAAGGCGTCCCCCCCCCGGAGTACCGATAGGGTCACCAGCGCTGCCGCGGCCATGCGTTTAAGTGCTTTTTTCATAAATAAATCAGGTTGTGGGTGAAAATGGTTATTTCTTCTTGAGCCGGAACTCCACGGGCTGTCCGTGGCGGCAGGTTATCTTCAGCAGCGTTCCGGTGTCGTGGGAAACGGCCTCCACGCCGGGATATTGTGCGGCAAGCTCCCATGCGCCGTCCAAAAGCACCTCTTTTTCGATGGGACGGCTCTCCTGACGCGTGGTGTAGGTCTTCTCCGTGAGGCCGAGGTCGGGCGTGCAGACGCTCATCACGACCTGTCCGTCCGTGTCGGTGCGCTCCATGACGATCGACTCTCCGGTCGCTTTGCGCACAAGCCCCTGGCCCGTGTATTCCCCGAAGCAGACGTAGCCCGTGATGCCCGTGGCGAGGTCCTTCACGACGTGGGCCGTGTTGTCCCGGCGCAGCACTTCGTAGCCGTCTTTCTTGATCAGGCGCGTGATCTCCTTGTTCGTGGGCTGGATGTAGACCGCATATTCGTAGGCGGCCTGCTTGGGGGCGCGGCCGTGGTCGATCCAGGCCGTGGCGAAGTTGCCCGTCTGGGGTGCGCGGGTCTTGTCGTTGGGCGAGGTCTGCTCCTTTTTGGTGATGTTCACCGCTGCGGCGTTCTTCACCACGTAGAAATTGCCCTTCGTGTCGGAGAGCGCCAGCCGCTCGCCTCCCTTGGAAAGGTTGAGCGGGAAAGCGTCGTAAAGCTCGCCGTCGACTTCTATCTGTTCGGCCGGGCTGTCCATCCGCAGCTGGAAAAGCGTCGTTTCGGTGGGGTATGCCTGGTTGTCGTTGTCGATGCCGCTGCCGAGGAAGACCATCCGGTTGTCGAAGCAGAAGACGGATTTGTATGCCGTGGCCCCGGGGGTGAAGTTCTTGCGGTCCTTTTCGACGAAATGCAGGGCCAGTATGCCGTTGCGGCCTTCGAGCGACGAGGCGCCCGAGAAGCGCTCGGGGTTGCGCTCCATGAGCGTCCCCGGCAGCGGGCTTTCCAGTTCGGGGTAGGGCAGATGGATGGTCGTGGCGCCCGGCACGCGGTTCCAGTCCCAGCCCTCCTGCACGAATCCGCTCGCCGCGGCCGAGACGGGATTGCCCGAACCGATGATCGGCGCCGAACCGTAGCTCTGGTAGCGTCCGTAGCGGTTGTCCTTGGTATAAATCTCCGATCCCCAGACATCGGTGTTGAATGCTTTGAGCGTCACCATCCAGTCGCCGCGGCGGTGGATGCCCGCGGCCCCGTAGTTATAGACGAAGAATCCCGAGGGCGTGGGACCCGCCGAAATCCCCTCTTTCCTGAAGAGGCTGTTCAACTCCTTGTCCGTGCCTTTCAGGCGCAGGTAGGCGCCCGCCAGTTCGGGGTCCGCGCCCTTGCCGCTGCCCGTCAGGTCGCCCAGCGCGGCCAGATAACCGAATGCGTTGACGTCGGCGTCGGGGATGCGGCCGTTCTTGCCGAAGGGATGGCGGCCGGCCAGGCCGAGGCCCCAGTCGCGCAGATCGGTGTAGCTGGCCATGGTCATCAGCGCCAGCTTGAAGTTGCGGCGCGCCTGCTCCGAGAGGGTGAAATCCGTTCCCCGGGTTGCTTTGCAGAAGTAGCCGATCATGGCGAACGCGCCGGTCGAGTAGGCGGGGTAGAAGCCGCCGTGGTGGAAGGTCGTGCCGTCGGGCTTGATGCCGCCGATGGTGCCCGGCGTGAAGCCGAGGCTCCCCGAGAGCCATACGCCGAGGCTCTTCATGGCGCGGTACTGTTCGGCCTCGTCGGGCAGCATCAGCGCGCTGACGATCTTGGGGATGAGCAGCGTGTGCCACGAGTCGAGCAGCTCGTCGCGGCCGTAGACGTAGGGTTTGCGGGTCTCCGCCAGGCCGCTCCAGTAGGCCAGCACCTTGACGTATTCGTCGGTCTTGCCGCGTGCGGCGATCTTGTCGCGCATGAGCCACATGGCGTCGTAGATCTTGCGTATGTTGTAGCCGTAGTGGTGGTTGGTTCCGTTGCCGTGGCCGAAGGCGAAGCCCTGGTCGATGGCGTGGTCCATCACCAGAAAGAAATCGTCGTCGTATTTCGGATCGTTGTTGATATGGCTGTTCAGCGCGAAGGCGTTGAGCATGTTCTCGATGTCGTCCAGGCGCAGTTCGCCTTTCGGGCGGTTGCACTCGTCGTTCGAGAGCAGCGGGGCGCCGATGATCCCGCCGTCGTCGGTGCGGCGGATCGCGGCCTTTTCGAAGGTCGCCCGGGCGCGCGGGATGATCGTGCCGTTGATGTAGTTGGCGCTCGACATGTTGGCCGCGATGATGCTTTCGATGCGCGATTTCACGGCGTCGAGCTGGGCCTTTTCTGCGGGCGTGACGTCGCGCAGCGGCTCTTCGTATTCGTACTGCTCCCACTCCCAGAGGCGCGCCCAGTGCCACAATTCGCGAGAGAGATTGCAGTTGTTGCCGGGAATCTGCTTGTCGGGGGTGATCTGGTCGTGGAGCTTGACCTCGGAGAAGGTCAGGCGGTCGAGGAACAGCTCGCCGCTTTCGACCCCGGCGGGCGTCGAGATCGTCAGCCGGGATACCTGCTGCGAGGCGTGGTCGCCCGGCATGTCGTTGTACTTGATCCAGCAGGCGCGCCAGCCCGTGAAATCCATGTGGAAATCGAACCGGTAGGGGACTTCGCCGGTGGGCGTCTCGAACGAGAATCGCATGTCGGCGTCGACGGCCCTGGGGTTGTAGATCCAGAGCATGACGCCCGCGCCCTTGACCCGCAGCGAGCGCATCAGCTGTCCGAAGTCGTTGAAGCGGAGCGTCGACGGCGCGCTCCACGACCAGCGCAGCGAACGGCTCCCGTCCTTGTAGTGGAGGCCGCTCAATTCGGCCGTGCTGTTTTCGCCGCATACGAAAGCCTTGGGAATTTCCGTTTCGAAACTGATTTTGGCGTCGATTGCCGCAGCGGCATGCTGGCCCCAAAGCGTGCCGAATAGTATCCAAATCGCTGGTACAGCGTGTTTTAATATATTTTTCATAGATTCATATTTGGTCAAAAATAAATAAAGAAATTGGTTCGCCAAAATTTTTCAAAGAGAAAATAATAAAAATTTTACATTCATCGGAAAATGTTATTAAAATATGTTGCATGTCCGAAAAAAACTTTACCTTTGTCCGAAAAGCTGGTTTGGTTTACCAAAATAATCATGTTAATCACCTAATTTATGAAGACCTTATTTAAATATGCGACCGTCGTGCTCCTCCTGGCAGGGACTTCCGCCTGCTCGCAGCCTTCGAAGCGCGCTTCGATCATTGACGAAAACATCGCCGTCGCCGAAAAGCAGATCGGCATGCTGGCCGATTCGAGCGAGACGGGCGGTGTGATCCGCATCCCCTCGACCTGGAAGAACGGGCGGATCGACTACGTGCCCGTCGACGACTGGGTGAGCGGTTTCTTCGCCGGGACGCTGTGGTACATGTACGAACTGACGGGCGACGAGACATGGGCCGCGCGCGCACGGAAGCATACCGAGATCCTCGATTCGGTGCAGTACCTGCAATGGCATCACGACGTGGGCTTCATGGTCTACGACAGCTACGGCAACGGACTGCGGCTGAAAAACATACCCGGCTACGAGGATGTGATCGTCCAGACGGCCAAGTCGCTTGCGACGCGTTTCCGGCCGGTGCCGGGCGTCATCCAGTCGTGGGACGCCGACCGCGGCTGGCAGGGCGAGCGCGGCTGGCAGTGCCCGGTGATCATCGACAACATGATGAATCTCGAACTGATGTTCAAGGCCACGGAGTTTTCGGGCGACAGCACCTATTATAATATCGCGGTGAAGCATGCCGACCGAACGATGAAGGAGCACTTCCGCGACGATTACAGCTGCTATCACGTCGTGGACTACGACCTGACGACGGGCGACGTGCGCGGACGCTGCACGGCGCAGGGCTATGCCGACGATTCGGCGTGGGCGCGCGGACAGGCATGGGCCGTCTACGGCTATACGGCCTGCTACCGTTACACGGGCGACAAACGCTACCTCGACCATGCGCGGAAGGTGGCCGGTTTCATGCTCGACGACAAGAACATGCCCGCCGATCTGGTTCCCTACTGGGATTACGATGCGCCGAACATTCCCAATGAACCGCGCGACGTCTCGACGGCGGCCATCATCGCTTCGGCGTTCTACGAAATGTACACCTATACGGGGGACGGGCTGTATAAGCAGAAGGCCGACCGGATCGTCGAGTCGCTCTCGTCGCCGGCCTACCGCGCTCCGGTGGGCGGCAACGGTGGGTTCCTGCTGATGCACTCCGTGGGCAGCATCCCGCACGGCAGCAATATCGACGTGCCGCTGAACTACGCAGATTACTATTTCCTTGAGGCGCTGATCCGCAAGGGCCGCTTGGAGGCGGGCGAACCTTTGTTTTAAACCGGACGCCCATGTATAAACTGTTGTTTCTCGCCGCTGCGTCGGTGTGGTCGTGGGCCGCACCGGCGCAGTCGGTGCGGGAGGTCGCCGATGCGCGGATTCTTTCGTTTGAGGAGTCTGCGGCGCCTTTCACGGCGTCGGAAGGCTCGTCGCTGTCCGTCTCGGGCGACCATTACAAGCACGGCGCGCACGCGCTCCGCTGGCAATGGTCGCGGGCGGGCGCCCGGGTGCGCATCGAATCCCCGGTGGGTTACCTGTCGGAAAATCCCAATCCCAGGGAGACCTCCGTTTCGACCTTCGTGTTCTGGGTCTACGCCCCGAAGGCGCTCGACGGGAAATTGCGTTTCGAGTTCCGCAAGGAGGGGCGCACCTGCGCGTGGTTCGACTACGGACTGGAGTTCACCGGCTGGCGCGGGGCATGGGTGGCTTTCGACCGCGACATGCAGGGCCGGCCCGAGGAGGGGATGGACGAACTGGTCGTCACGGCGGAGGGCGTCGAACGGGGCGAGTTGTATTTCGACCACCTGATTCTCTCCTCGTTTCAGGACGTGCGGCACCATACGGCCGATTTCCAGGCGCCGTTCATCAACGCCGCGACCACGAGCCACTGGCTCACGCTGCTGCAATCGTGGCGCAATCCGATGCCCGCACTCCCCGCCGCGGTCGGTGAGGGGGAGCGGCGCGATATGGCGACCGTCGAACGGCGTCTGCGCGAACTGCTGCTCGAAGGCCGGAAGCCGATGGCGATGAAGACCCTGCGCAAACGCTTCGACGCATACGGCATTGCGGAAAATCCCGACGGGACGCTTCGGGGCAAGCCGATCTGGTTCGTGCGCTATGCCGAGACCTATATCAATCTGGGCCATCCCGATGTCGGCAAACTGTTCAACGACAACGGCCAGACGCTGCGCAAATACAACGACTTCCTGTTCCAGGTCGCCGTGGCCCACGATGCCGCTGCGGACGCCGCCGAGCGGGCGGAGCTGGAGCGGATGTATGTGCTGCTGACGCGGCATCTTCTGGATCAGGGCTTCGCCGCGGGAAGTGCGCAGGGAACCCTGCACCACTTGGGGTACAGCATGCGCAATTTTTACACGGCTCCCGTCATCATGCGCGACGTGCTGCGTCGCGCCGGGCTGGAACACGACGTGCAGCAGGCTATGGAGTGGTTTTCGGGCGTGGGCGAGGTGAAACTTCCGCCGGCGGAGCCGGGGATGGACATCGACGCGTTCAACACCTCGCTCGTCGGCCGTCTGGCGAGCATCGTGATGCTCCCGGACACCCCGGTGAAGGCGGCCTGGCTGGAGGCGTTCTCCCGTTGGGTCGACAACGGATATAAGGTCACCGAGGGGACCGGGCCCTGCTTCAAGAGCGACGGCACGGTCTTCCACCACCGGCGTCACTACCCGGCCTATGCCGTGGACGGGTTCAGCGGCGGGGCCGTGAATGCCGTGTGGCTGTTGTCGAAGACGCAGTTCGCGGTGAGCGCCGAAAGCCATGCCGTTCTGAAACGCGCGCTGCTCGAAATGCGCTTCTACTGCAATCTGCGGTCGTTTCCGCTGGCCCTTTCGGGCCGTCATCCCGACGGCCGCGGAGAACTGGTCCCGTGGCATTATGCCCGGCTGGCCGTCGCGGGTACGCCCGACGGCCGCGGGGAGATCGACCCGGAGCTGGCCGCCGCCTACCTGCGCGTGGCCAAAGGAAAAGACGCTTATACGCGGCTGTTCGCCGAAAAGGGCTTCGCTCCCGAACCTTCGCCTGCGGGGAACCGCGTCTACGGCTACAATGCCTCGGTGTCGCTGGTGACCGTCGCGGGCCACAGCCGCTATCTCTGGTCGGCGGAGATTTACCAGGGAGCCAACCACTACGGTCGCTACCTGACGCACGGCAGCATGCAGCTGCTTGCAGACGGCGATCCCGTGAGCGCCTTCGGCAGCGGGTTCCGGCAGGAGGGCTGGGACTGGCGGCACATTCCCGGGACGACGGCGCTCGAAATCCCGATGGAGCGGATGAAGGCCGATATCCGGAACGTCGACACCGCGTCGGGCTACGAGGAGATGCTCCTCTCTGACGAGGCCTTCGCCGGAGGCGTCAGCCACAGGGGCCGCGACGGGGTGTTCGCGATGGAACTCCACGAGCACGACAAATACAACGGTTCGCTGCGGGCGCGCAAGTCGTGGTTTTTCTTCGACAACCGCATCGTCTGTATGGGTTCCGACATCGAAAACAAGGCCGAGGGCGGTGTGCATACGACGCTGTTCCAGAATTTTCTGGCGGACGCGGCCGATCCGCTCGTCGTGAACGGCGAGGCGGTGACGCAGTTCCCCTACCGGGCCGAACTTGCGGGCGGCGCCGTCCTGCGCGACAACCTGCGCAACGCTTACTTCGTGCCGAAAGGTAGGGTAGTCGTTTCGAAATCACTTCAGCGTTCGCTCGACGAGGAGACCGACGCCCCGACGCAGAACAATTTCGCAACGGCGTGGATAGATCACGGCAGCGGGTCCGTCAGCGGCGGCGGGTACGAATACATGCTGGCCGTGCACGCTTCGGACGAAGAGGCGGCCCGCTACGCGCGGGAACTTCCCTACGAGGTGCTGCGCCGCGACGCCTCGGCGCATATCCTGCGCGACAGGCCGTCGGGCATTACGGGCTATGCCCTTTTTGCCGCCGGTAAGGTGGGCGAGGGGTTGCTGGAAAGCGTTTCGCTGCCTTCGCTGGTGATGATCGGCGGGGATGGCGAAGGGCTGACGGTGAGCGCTGCGGACCCCGACCTGCGTTTCTACGAGGGGCCGAGCGACGAGGTGTTCGATGCCGACGGCAGGCGCGCCGAGCGGAGCGTCTACTCCCGCAAGTGGATCGACAATCCCTCGGGAGAGTCGCAGCTGGAGGTCGTGATCCGCGGCCGCTGGCAGTCCGCAGACGATAGGCCGGAGTGCCGGATCGAACCCGCGGGCGAAAACACCGCTTTGATCTTCACGTGCCGCGAAGGTGCGACGCGCGAAGTGAACCTGATTGAAATGAAATAAGACACGATGTTGAAAATTAGAATTGCAATTCCGTTTGCGGGCCTCGCCCTGACGGCCTGCGGGCAGTCGGAGGCCGGGCGCCCCAACGTGATCTACGTATTTCCGGACCAGTATCGCAACTCCTCGCTGGGGTTCTGGAGCGATCCGGAGTTCGCCGCCGAGGTGGGGTGGAAGGGCGATCCGGTCGCAACGCCCAACCTCGACCGCTTCGCCCGCGAAGCCACGGTGCTGACCGAGGCGGTGAGCAATTTCCCCGTGAGCAGCCCCCACCGGGGCATGTTGCTTTCGGGCATGTATCCCGAGCGGAACGGCGTGGTGCTGAACTGCATGTCGGAGCGTCCCGAAAGTTCGCTGCGCGAGGACGCCGAGTGTATCGGCGACGTCTTCTCGGCGGCGGGCTACGACTGCGCCTATATCGGCAAGCTGCACGCCGACTTCCCGACGAAGAACAACCCCCAGCGTCCGGGAACCTACGTCAGCGACGCCGTTCCCGAGTGGGACGCCTACACGCCGCCCGAACGCCGCCACGGGTTCAACTACTGGTACTCCTACGGCACCTACGACGTGCACAAGCATCCCCATTACTGGGATACCGACGGCAACCGTCACGATGTCGACGAGTGGTCGCCGCGGCACGAAGTTTCGAAAGCCATCGAATATATCGAAAACAAGGGCGGCGTGCGCGATCCCGAAAAACCGTTCCTGATGATGATCGGCATGAATCCGCCGCATTCGCCCTACGCTTCGACCGACGACTGCGACCTGGAGGGGTATGAACGTTACAAGGACAAGTCGCTGACCGAACTGCTCGTGCGCGACAACGCCGACACGACGATGGCCAAGGCCGCCGCCGTGCGTTACTATTTCGCCAACGTGAGCGGTATCGACCGTGAGTTCGGCCGCCTGCTCGCTGCGCTGGACAGGGCGGGGCTTACGGAGAACACGATCGTGGTCTTCGCTTCGGACCACGGCGAGACGATGACCAGCCATTCGACCGACGACCCCAAGAACTCGATCTGGCGCGAGTCGCTGAACATTCCCTTTCTGGTGCGCTATCCGGGGCGGGTGCCGCACCGTGTGGACGATCTGCTGCTCTCGACGCCCGACATCATGCCGACGCTGCTGGGGCTGGCGGGCCTCGGGGAGCGGATTCCCGCGAGTGTCGAGGGGCGCGACTACTCGGCCGTGCTGCGGCAGGACGCCGTGCAGCCCGAACGCCCGCGCGCTGCCCTTTACATGCGCAACCTCGACGGCGGGCGCGATGCCGACGGACTGGTCCGCGGCTTCTTCGCCCAGGCGCGCGGCGTGAAGACCGCAACGCATACGATGGAGCTGCACATCGGCCGCGACGGGACGCTCGAACGCGTGCTGATGTTCGACGATGCGGCCGATCCCTACCAGCTGCACAACCTCGCGCCGGAGGAGCATCCCGCGCTGTTCGCCGCGCTGCGCCGCGAACTGGCCGTGTTGCTGCGCGACAACGACGACGTGTGGTTCCGCGAGGGCGTCTTGTCCGACGTGGTTCCCTATGATACGAATAACTAACAATCAATCGGATATGAATAAATTGTTTTTGTGGATTGCAGCGGCCTCGGCTTTTGTGCTGCAATCGTGTGAGAACACCGACGGCATCCGCGACGAGATCGGGAGCCTGCGCGACCGGGTGATTGCGCTGGAGGCGAAGATCGGCAGCGTGAACACCTCCATCGTGGCGCTCCACAAGTTGATGGACGAGTCGACGATCATCGTCGGGATCGAACCCAACGCAAAGGGGTACGAGATCGAGTTGAGCGACGGAACCCGGCTGCCCGTCATCCTCGGTGAGAAGATCGAGGCGCTGGTTCCCGTCATGGGCATCGACGCCGAGGGCTACTGGACCGTGAGCCTCGACGGCGGAGCCACTTCCGAGCGGCTGAAGGTCGGCGGAGAGTACGTTTCGGCATGGCCCGTTTCGGGCGGCGACCATAAGCCCGGCGCCGAGGGCGTCACCCCGCAGCTGAAGGTTTCGGCCGACGGGGAGTGGCTCGTGAGCCTCGACGGCGGGGCGACCTACGCGCCGCTTTTGCAAAACGGACAGCCGGTCAATGCCTTGGGGGATAAAGTCGTCGTCAGTTACAGTTCGGCTTTCAAGTCGGTGACTTACGACGCGACGACCGGACTTTTGGCGGTCGAACTGCTCGACGGCGAAAAACTTACGCTTCCCGTCTTCGACGATTTCGGACTGACGGTGACGGCTTCCGACAACGAGACTTTCCGCCTCGGGGAGACCCGGGCCTTCGAGGTCGTGCAGAACAACGTCGCCGAGGCGGTGATCGACGCTCCTGCGGGCTGGACGGCCGTGCTTGGCGAGACGACGCTGACGGTCAAGGCTCCCGCGACGTTCGACGCCGCTTCGCAGCAGGCGGCGGTCTCGGTGACGGTCTATTCGGACAGGAAATACCGGAAACTCGTCACGCTGAACGTGACGCTGCTCGACGAGCAGGTGGATGCCAACGCCGCTCTGGCATGGCGGAATTTTAAGGCCGGAACTGCGGATAACGTCCTGCTCGATTATTCGTATGCCGGTTACAAGCACGGCGAGGAGGCTCCGGCCGATGTCTGGGGACTGGGCTACAAGGTTTACAACGTCGTCGACTACGGCGCCGATCCCACGGGCGTCAGGTCCTCGCGCGGGGCGTTGGCAGCGCTGCTCAAGGAGCTGAAACTCTCCGGACGGAGCGATGCGGGGGCGAACCTCGCGAATGCCAATGCCCGGGCGGTGATCTATTTCCCCGAGGGGCGTTTCGTCCTCCACAACGACGACGACAACGTGGTGGACCCAACCTCCGCCAACCAGAAATACACCGATTCGAAGGGGAACAACCGCAGCGAGGAGATTTTCATTCGCGGGGGTTATTTCGTGCTCAAGGGCGCGGGCCGCGGCAAGACGACGCTCGTCATGGACACGCCCAACCTGCCGAACAACTCGGAGCAGATGTGGTCGTCGCCCATGATGATCAATATCAAGCACAATTCGGGACTTTCGGACCTCACGACGGTGACGGGCGACGCCGCACGCGGCACGTTCTCGGTGGAGGTGGCTTCGGCGGCCGGCATCGGGAAGGGCGACTGGGTGTGCCTTTCGCTTTCGAACAACGACCCGACGCTGGTGGCGCAGGAGCTGGCGCCGCACCGGGTCGAGGGAAACATGACCGATATTCAGACCATTACGGTCGAGGACTATCACCAGGTGGCTTCCGTAAGCGGCAACCGCGTGACCTTCGCCGAACCGATCATGTACGCTGTGGAGGCCAAATGGGGCTGGAAAATCCGTAAATACCCCCATTATGAACATGTCGGCGTCGAGGACCTCACGTTCGAGGGTCGCTCGAAGGAGAACTTCGGCCACCACGCTTCGTGGGAGGACGACGGGGCTTACAAGCCGCTCAACATGATGCGTCTGACCGATTCGTGGATTCGCCGCGTCGATTTCAGGGGCGTCAGTGAGGCGTTGTCGATCGTGTCGAGCGCCAACTGCTCGGCCTACGACATCGAGATCAGCGGCAACCGCGGCCACTCGGGCGTGCGCTCGCAGTCCTCGTCGCGCATCTTCATCGGCAAGGTCTGCGACCGCAGCCGCGGGCAGGCTGTCTCGCCGCCCTATACGAGCACGGGGTATTTCGAAAACGCCGGACAGTACCACGCCTCGGGTGTGTCGAACACCTCGCTGGGGGCCGTGCTGTGGAACAACACGTGGGGTGACGACGCCTTCTTCGAGTCGCATTCCAGGCAGCCGCGCGCCACGCTCGTCGACCGCTGCACGGGCGGATTCGTGCAATGGCGTTTCGGCGGCGACGAAACCAACGTGCCCAACCACCTGGGCGACCTGACGATCTGGAATCTGAACGCCACGCGTGCGGCGCACGATTTCGGGGCCGAACCGTTCAAGTGGTGGCTCTCCTCGGACAAGTGGTGGAAGACCATGCCGCCGATCATCGTCGGATTCCACGGCGCGGCGGTCACCTTCGACGAGAGCGCCGAACAGGTGAAATACCTCGAAAGCAACGGCGCGGCCGTCGAGCCGCTGTCGCTCTACGAAGCGCAGCTGCGCCAGCGGTTAGGGTATGTCCCCGCATGGCTCAATTCTTTGAAATAGAATAAAAAACCAAACATATTATGAAAAAGTATCTGATCCTGATCTTCGTCGCGCTGGCTGCGGTTTTCCAGTCGTGCGACAACAACGACGACCTGTGGGATGCGATCGACGACCTGAAGAGCCGCGTGCAGGCGCTCGAAACGCAGGTCGACGCGCTGAACGGCAACATCGAGGCGTTGCAGAAACTCTACGGCGGCGCCACGATCTCCAAGGTCGAGACCTCCGATGGCAAATACGTCGTCACGCTGACCAACGGCGAGACCATCGAACTGGTGCAGGGCAGCGAGGCCGTGGCCGTGATTCCGATCGTCTCGATCAACGACAAGGGCGAGTGGCAGGTGTCGACCGACAACGGAGCCACGTTCACCTCGCTCGGCGTGAAGGCCGTGGCCGAGGACGGCACGACGCCCCGGTTCCGCATCGACGAGGCCACCGGCTACTGGCAGGTGAGCTACGACGGCGGCACCTCCTTCGAAAATGTGAAGGACACCAAGGGGCAGCCCGTCAAGGCCATCGGCTCGGGTACGGTGACCGACAAGTTCTTCGAGGAGGTGAAGGTCGACGGCGGCGACCTCTATATCAGGCTGCTCGGCGGCGAGGAACTGCGCATTCCGATCGTGAGCGATTTCTTCTGCCGGATCGTCACGCCGACCGAGGGCGTGCAGACGTTCGACGCCGGGGCCACCAAGCGTTTCGTGGTGGAGATCCGAGGTGTCGAGCAGGTGAAACTGTCGGCTCCCGAGGGCTGGTCGGCACGCCTGACCGATGCCGTGGATGAGAGGGCCGAACTGATCGTGACGGCCCCCGCAGCCGTGACCCGCGCCACGGCCGACACGTCGAAGGACGTGGCGATCGAGGCCTTTGCGGCCGGCGGGCTTTCGACGGTGGCCAAAATCCAGGTTGAGAGCACCGGAACGGCTCCCGCCGCTCCGCCGGTTGCGGTGACCAACTCCGCGACGGTCGAACCCACGCAGTCGGCGCTGACCTTCGACGTTGCGCCCTCGGCCAATGCCGACGGCTGGAAATACCTCTGCCTCAAATCGACGGAAACGGCTCCCGACGCCGCCAGGGTTCTTGCCGAAGGCACGGCCGGTACGGGTACGGGCGTGACGGTCGGGAATCTCGAAGCCAATACGGCCTATACGATCTACGTGGTCGCCTATGCCGGCGATCTGACGAGCGAGGTGGCAAGCGTCGGGAACACGACGGCGGAGGCTCCCGTTACCGCCGAGGCGGACTACTACCAGGATTATCAGGACGGGAAAGACATCGCGCTGGGCGACCTGACGATCAATAAGACGGTCTATCCGGAAGCGCAGCTGCTCAAGCCCTCCGAACTGACCGCTGCGATCATTACGGCCGGAGGTTTGATTTTCGTCGACAACTCCGATGCTGCCGATCTGTCGTTCACGATTTCGGGCGCGTCGATCAATATGGGCGACATCGTGCTGATCGGCCGTTATCCCGAACGTGCGCAGGCGACGATCTCCGGGCCGGAACTGCGTTGCAAGTACAATGCGGCTTTCAAGAACCTGCATATCGCGGCTTCGGGCAATTACAACCTCTTTACGACGACCAATGCCACCTATGATCCGACGCTGCATGTCGAGGATTGTACCGTGGATGCTGCCTACAATGTGGTTTACGATTCGCACAATACGCAGAATTTCAAGAGTGTCTATTTCGGGAATTCGATTGTGAAGATGACCGTCGCCAACAAGCCGTTCTATTCGACCAAATCGAAAGGAGCCTATACGCAGCAGTCGATCCGTTTGGAGAATAATGTCTTCTATGCCGAAACGCCTTTGCAGAACTACCTGATCAACTGCGGGGACAGGTCGCAGGCATTCCAGACGACCCGGCTTCAGGTCGAGGTGACGAACAATACGATTTATAACATTTACCAGCCGAACATTATGATCCGGGCTTATGTCCTCGCAGGGCTGACCGTGACCAAGAATGTCGGGTATTATACCGGTGTTACCGCGAAAAATTATCTGACGGGTGTGTATGACACGGCCGGATTTACGGCTGACAAGGCGGAGGTAACCTATAATTACCTCTACACCGCGCCGGTCAGCGATACGAATTTCTGGTCGGCGAAGCATACCGGAAGCTACACGCCTGCAAACAACCAGATGGGCGACGGCGTGGAAGCTCCGTTCTCTTCGATGGATGCGGCGAAGGGGTATTTCCCGGTCAACGCTTCGGTGGTGAAGACGGGTGCGGGAGCGACCTACGGCACGAAGGCGTGGTTCAAGGCGGAGTAATTCCGGCTTGCCGTAACGAAAAACTCCGGCCTGCATACGGGTTCCGGGGATTTTAATATCATCGCTGTAACTTAACAAGTTACGGCGATGATTATTTATAGGTAATGATTTAGTAACGCAGGTTCCTCATTTCTACGTTCAATCTTCATCAAGTCAAAGACTCTACGACAAATATACGCAATTTTTTGTAAATAATCAAATGACTATTTGTGTCCCGTCCTGAAAAAGGTTTACAGTGATTGATAATTAAAGATAAACATTTTGG
>ERZ860710.299-NODE-299-length-33754-cov-5.123772_pt1 | contig 33754 bp, 49 predicted proteins | sample MGYA00509974_ERZ860710 | MGnify/ENA primary metagenome ERZ860710 (study PRJEB30046, sample SAMN00715261) | human gut metagenome | study: EMG produced TPA metagenomics assembly of the A metagenome-wide association study of gut microbiota in type 2...
GAAAAAGAGGCCGAATTTGGATTGCCTCATTTTTGAGTTCCAAATTTCGACCTCTGTTCACATGGCCCGCCCGGAGGGATTCGAACCCCCGGCCTTCAGAATCGGAATCTAATATATCTTCCGATTATATCTAGTATTTTTAACATTCGATACACATTTTGATGCACATGTTAAGCCGTGACATATAATACACCATTGAATCCCAAAAGTCAATATGAAGCTTTATTTTGCAAGTATTCGTCCAATTTGCAAATATTTTTCTTTTTGTATTGCTGATCCAAATGAGTATATATTTCAAGCGTAGTTTTGATATCACTATGACCTAATTGATCCCTTGCTGTTAGTACATCAACTCCGGAAAGATAAAGCATTGTAGCAAAAGTATGCCTCAGCCAATGGGCAGTTATATTAGGAATTGTCAAAACAACTCCGTTACTATTATATTTTGATTTTGCTCTCTTGCCTTTTTTGTCAATGTTATTCCCATACTTAAAATTGAGATCGATTAGATACGATTCCCACATGCGGCGCCAGGCGTTTTCAGTCATCATCTTGCCAGATGCTGATGGACATACAAGAACGGGAACAGTGCCTTTTTCTTTTTCCTTTTTCAATTCTTCCTTTAGATAATCAACTAATATAATAGGAATATTAACTGTTCTATTTCCAGCTTGTGTTTTTGCACCAGACTTAAGAACGGAGCAGCCATTTACCATCTCAACAGATTTATTTACACGTATTGTCCGCTCTTTAAAATCGATGTCTCCCCAAGTTAATGGGATCAGCTCTCCCCTTCTCAATCCGGAATACATCATAATCATAGCTGCTCGCTTTGCCCTATGAGGGGTATTTAAAATCCACTGTTGTTCTACTTCTGTCAATGCCCTACGCTGCTCTTTAGGCTGCCCGGCTGGGAGCTTAACTGCTCTAGCCGGATTATAGTCCATTACCCTATTATCAATCGCCAATTGCAAAATTTGTTCAGCGGTATCTCTATACCCTTTTAATGTTCTTCTTGAAGTAGGTTTATGAGTTTTTGGGTTTTTTCTTGCTCTTTCCAACAGCAACGATTGAATATCTGCTGCTTTTATTTTTTTTACTTCTAAATTATTTAAAGCGGATAATCCGTCAACATAACCCTCTAAATTTTTATACCATCTCTCAGATACTTCGGTTTCTTTAATTTTTAACCATTCTTTTGCCCAGTGTTCAAAGGTGTCATTTTGTGACGCAAGATTTAATCCCCGATGCAAAGCCTCTTTAACCTCTTGCGCTTTCCTCTCAGCTTCTCTCTGTGTTTTTCCATAGCAGGCTTTATATTTTGGTTTTCCGTCCACTCTGCCCAGATAAACGCGGACGCAGACACGTCCGTTATATTTTGCATTGCTTTTTGCCATAATAAAAACCACCTCCAAAGTAAGACTTGCCAAGCCTACCCAGAAAGTGGTATAATTTCGTTGTTCGGACGCATTATCCACTTTGGGTAAGCTGTTCTATTTTATCCCCCCTTCGGCTGCAACCGGTGGGGGATTTTTTATTTCATGGCCTCTATCTCACTGTCCGAATATCCTGCGGATCTTAAAAATATTTCTCTCGCTGATTCATATTCGAGAGCTGAAACCGGAATTAACTGTACCGTCTCCTTAGCCTTTTCTAAATCGCTTTGAGATTGGTTCTCCATATATTTTTGAATATAGTTTGCATAAGCCCAACAGTTCGCTAAGTGCTGTGAAGATGCTTCCACATAATCGGCGCAAAAAGTATTTGATTTTTCTTTGATTTGAGTGCGTAATTTTTGAATGTTCTCTTGGGCTGAAACGGCTTCATCGTATATATCGGTTGCCGTAACTGTTCCTGCCTCTAATTGAGACATTTCATTTACCAAGTCATTATAAAATTTCTCAGCAGCCTCTGTCATTCCATTAATAGAGCCATCAAGCAACTCAGCATTTTCTTTATTTAGTTCTGTCATTGACACATCAGAAGTTGAATTGTCAACTTTTGTACTTGTGGCAGCGCCTATTATTCCTACAATTAACGCTAATGCTAAAATACCTAAAATAATAAGCAACACAATTATAAGCACATTCTTTTTAGTCTTTACTTTTTGTGGACTATTTAATTTTTTCTTGATTTGTTCCCTCCTCGCAATTTCTTCTTGTATCACTTTTAACTGCTGAGTGGCTTCTGCATACTTTTCTGAATCTTGCTCTTTTTTTATCTTTTTTGCATATTCAATATAACTTTCAGCATAATCAAAAAACGCTGGGTCGTTTAAACTACGCAAGGTCTTAGAATCTAGAATTAATCCGGAAAAAGATTCATCAGATTCAGAACTACTAAAAATATCCTCATATTCTTCCGGTTTACGAAAGTTTTGTTCCACAATTACCCCTCCGTTCTATTACTTATAAGTGATAAGAGTGTGAAAACCTTCTGTATTACCAGTTAATCCCTGACCCTGTATTGAGTTAAATTTCACATCTAAAATTATATAACCGTCTATTTGCATACAATGCAAAATGTAATCAATCTGAGTTGTGTATTTATCTTCGCAACCAAAACTTTGATTTCCAAGTTTACTAAAGCTGTTGACCATTACAACATGAACGCCCCCATCTTTAGGTTTTAAATACTGTCTCAGTGTCTCATAAACATTTTCTGCTGCCCTCTGCTGTCCTTTTGTAAACATACCCATAACATATTCCTCCTAAATGTTGACATATTTTCCAAATATGCTACAATTTATTTGGGTATGTGATCACTCGTCACTATCCAGATTTCAGGCCGTTCAGAGTTGCCGCTCTGGACGGTCATTTTATTTTTATCAATGTGCTAATAATTCACGTTCCAATTTTGGGAAAAATATTTTCAAAACCCCTTGATTTTAAATTTTTGTGTGCTATAATAAAGGCACAAAAAGAACAAACGTTTTATAAAGAGAGGGGCGGAAAATATTGAAACAGAATACTAAAACGAATACGGCAGATCTTAAAAGCGAATCGAGTGTGGTCTTTGGCCCCTCTGATGAGGAAGAAAAAATTGAACTTCAATTATTAAATTCCATACGAAATTCGTCTAACCAAACAGCCGCAATGAAAACAGCTACTTCAATAATCCTTTATGCCTTAGAACACCCTCAATCATTCCAGCAACAGTTCCACGATCTTCTGGTGGAACAAGACGAAATAATTTAATCAGTTGTTGTTCGGAATCTGAAAGTCCATCATCGGAAACGATGGTGGGCTTTTCACTTTCTATTGGAACATTATATCCTTGTAACCACAAAGGGTTAATTGAGAGCGATTCCGCAATACTCACAGCCACATCTATTTTAGGAGCTCGTTGCCCTAACTCGTATCTATTAATAGTTTGTGCTGGAATACCAGTTATTTTTTCCATATCTGCTAAGGTGAGCCCTTTACTAGTTCTATATTCCTTTAATCGTTCTGATATAGTTTTAATGCGGTCCACTTGTTTCACCCCCTGTTTATTGTATTATATCCCAATCCATCACCAATTGCAATAAAAAAATCAAAATTACTATTGACAGAATAACCGTTCTGTGATATCATTAAATCACCAAATGGTGATATCGGAGGTGAAAGGATTGGATTTGCAAAGATTAAAAGGTGAAATTGTTGCTGTATATGGTACACAACTTGAGTTTTCTAAAGCTATTGGCTGGCATAAAAACAAAGTGTCTAAAATGGTATGCGGCAAGTATAAGCCAGATACAGACGAAGTAGCGGCTATTGTATCAGCATTACATTTAACAGAACAACAGTATTGGAATATTTTTTTGCCAAATTTATCACCAAACTGTGATAAAAGTATATCTTTCAACTTAAAACGCAACACTCAAAATCACTAAGAAAGGAAGCGGGGTGATAACAACGGACAAAATGGATATTGCCTTAATCTTAGGAATACTTACCATCATATCCAATCTGATTTTTCTTATCAAGAATGCGTTGGATAGAAACGGCTAATTGATCACACTTAAAAGTTTTTCGATTAGTAATTACCTTCACTCCTTTAATATTGACATTATTAGGTAATACGACTTGAAATGGAGAATGCTCGGCTTGCAGAGGTCCGAGATTTAATGGAAAAGAAGTAGTTTCATAAATACGCTCATAAACCTTATCTGTATCAATCATTTTTCTAAATCTGTGAAACGCAAATTCGGGCGCTAAAGCTACTCGATATTCTGTACCATTTGAACCAATTAATAAAATTTGTGTTATAGAAATTGCAGTAGATGATCGGTTGATATAAAAACATGGAAGGACTAAAGCTATTCCCGTTGTATCGCCATCTAAAGTTTTGTTAATAAAGGATACATCACTAATTGAAAAGCCAAGTCCATTTTCATCAGCAATTATTTCAAGATGAACACGGCGGTTCCACAAGTTAAAAATCCAAGTTGCAAGTGACATTATAAATCCAGCAACTGCGATAACAAATGTTATATTATCACGATTTTGAAACCATTCAATCATTTTAACCACCTCAAGCACATTATAGCAAAAACTTGCTGGACAGGCCACTACAAACGAAAAGGAAGCGGGGTGAGGAAATGTTAGACTGCAATTATCAATTAAAGAACACGGTTTTGGAAAAAGAAAAAGGGAACTCCATAATTTCTAAAATCATGGAATCCCTTAAAGGGCTGAATGTTACAACTGCGGAGTTTCTATTGGAAGAGTGCAAAAAGGAAATTTACCAAACAGCAAAGATTTAAAATGTACGTTCAACAATTTCTTGAATGCTGTTAGAAATATCCCCCAAATAGTTACGTTCGTTACCCTGAGTACTATAACCACGTACTATTGGAATTTTATCGGGTATGTGTAGCAAAATCGTATCACTATATGCTTTTCTATTCGCTTCATACTTAATCAAAAAAGTTACATCTTTAGCATTTGGCGTTTCATTAAAAATTAAATTTAGTTTTTGGCCCGGAGCCAAAAAGGTATTTTTAACAGCTTTTATTTGATCATTGATTTCTCGGTCTGCAAACTTTGCAGAGATTTCTGTAACACATTTAAAATCTGTAATTTTAGCACCCGTTTGGCCATAATTTTTCACAACAAAATAGCAGCGTAAAGTTGAAGTATATGCCCTTTCAAATTGTACTACTATATATGGCCTTGTACTCTCAGCAATCATTTTTGAATTTTGTCTTAATGTAATAACTGCAATGATAATTGAAGCTATGCCAACTGCAAACGACACCATAACCCCTATAAACTGAATCCAATCTGATATTGTAAAAAATTCAAACATGCTTTACTCACCTCCTCCCTATTGACATTTTACCACTCATTGGGAGGACAGGCAATCAAACCAAAATAAAATAGCCGCACTCAGGCGGCGGAAAGGAGAAACAAATGAAAATCTATCGTGATTGGTGTGACGTTCCCATCGTCTTAACCACAGAAATCGCCGCAGATATCACCGGTGAATATGTAAAAACCGTATCACGTCTTTGCCGGGAGGGAAAAATCAAAGCCGTTAGGCGCGGGAAAAGATGGTTTATTCCTAAAGAATCATTAATGGAATATTGCGGTGTTAATGGTTCTGTTTGGAACGAACCACAAGTAATAAAACCATAAAGGAGGACAAGCACATGAGCACAGAAATGACGGTGGCGTTTATCGTTCTGTCGGTATGGAGCGCCGTATTCACAGCGGCATATATTGGCGAACGGTACCGGAACCGGAAGCTGAGGAACGCTTTAAAGAAGAAAAGGAGCCGGTATGCAGCAGGTCATTATCAGCAGATTCACTGAAACCTCTCCATGCTTTGGCTGTACGAAACGAACGCCGTTTTGCCACAGAATAGGCCAATGCGAACTTTTCACCGATTGGAGGGCCAGGAAAGATGCTTTTACCCGAGCGGAACAAGCAAAACGCAGAGGCTACCAAACAGCCAGGGACCAGCGCTCGGAACAGGTCTACAAGCAGTTAAAAAAAGATCATCTATCAGGGAGGTCAAAAGGTTGGAAATAATCAAGAGACAGCGAGGCCGGAACATTCCTTTTTACTTCACGATCACGCCGGACGAATACATAGAAATGAAAAAGGCAGATTGTGAAATAGACGGCAAGGAAAGCGCCGACAGGCGCGCGGCCTGGCACAGACAAAAGAAAAGCCGCCCTCGCGACTGGCATCACGAAGAGCGGCAAACGAAAAACAACTGAGTATATTTTAAACCAAAACAGGAGGTTTGTCAAATGGACGATAAAGAGTTAATCGTATATCTTTCAAAAAAGGTTGCTGAACTCGAAAAGGAGCTTGACCTTGCGGAAAAAGAAAGCTTGTACTTCTTTAACAAATATAAGGAGTTGGAAAATGAGCAGAAACAATGACAGCGGCCTGTTCCGGGCAGAATGGGAGTATCTAAACCCACCGGATAATGAAGAACCGGAAACGGATAAAAGCCCGGAATACGAAGCCCTGGAGTGGCTGAAGGAGGTATATTATGCCTACCAAGAACGGCGTTGAATTTTACGCGAAAGGCAATTTAACAGAGCCGGTATTTTTCCCCAACGGCGTATTGTGCTGCAACTCCTGCTGGCTCAAAAAAAGCAAAACCACAAATAAACACCTGCGGATCATCTGCGTTCATACCTACGAATCCTTAAACGATATTGATATTTACACGCAGAGGGGGACCGACTGCCCTCTGGAAATCGAAGAGGAATTGATCAACGGAATTGAAAAATAAAAGGAGCTGTTAAACTATGGCAATTATCGCGAGAGAAAAGGGAACTTCTATTGAACCAATTACCGAGGGCGTACATACTGCTGTCTGTATCATGGTAATCGATCTCGGAGAACAGTGGAGCGAGGCTTTCCAAAAAACAAATCACAAGGTCATGATCACCTGGGAGGTTACGGACGAATCAACCACGATAGACGGCGAGGAAAAGCCGAGAGTGATCAGCAAGGAATATTCTCTTTCCCTTTCCCAGAAAGCAACCTTAAGGAGCCACCTGGAGGCCTGGAGAGGAAAGAAGTTTACCGATCAGGAATTGGACTGCTTTGATATGGTGAATATCCTCGGCACCAGCTGCCAGCTTCAAATTCTGCATAACGATAAGGGATACGCTAATGTGGCGGCAATCATGGCCATGCCTAAAAACATGCCGAAAGTGAAACCGAAATCTGAAACAGTGTACTTTGATCTGTCCACACCGGAATGTCTGGCTTTCATGGACAAGCTTCCGGAATGGGTACAGGATAAGATCAAAAAATCAGAGGATTACAAAGCTCTGATCAAAAACAATCCGCAAGCCGAGGAAGAGTTTGAAGACGAAAGCTTGCCTTTTTGAGGTGCGCTATGAACATTTTAGAATATATCCCGTTTCAGGGTGATCCGCCAATTACCAGAAAAGAACTGGAGAAAAGAACTGGCCTGAACGACAGAACTAACCGCGCTTTCATTGAAAAGGAACGGACCAGCGAAACCATAAGTCCCGTTGGCGTGATCCTATCGTCAAGCCATAGCGGAGGCTACTGGGTCAGCGATTATGAACCTGAAATCAAAGCTTTCAATCAGGAAATAATCAGCAGGATCAGAAAACTGCAAAAAATCCTGATCCACAATGAGCAGTTTCTACTGTTGAAAAGCCGCATGGACAGGCGGTGATCATAAAAATGGCAGATAAAAGAATGTTTTCAAAAACAATTATTGAAAGCGATTTGTTTCTGAATATGACGCCGAAAACACAAATGCTTTACATACACTTGTCTATGCACGCCGATGATGATGGATTTGTAGGTAATCCACAAAGCGTTTTGAGAATGATAGGGGCTTCGAAATCAGATCTAAAAACACTGGAAAAATTAAATTTTGTGATAACTTTTTCAAGCGGTGTGCTGGTTGTAACGCACTGGAAGCAAAATAACACAATTCGGTCTGATAGATACCAAGAAACAAAATATTTAGAGGAGAAAGCAAAAATCCGCGAAAATCCTAGCAAAGAATACATCTTAATGGATACCAATGGTTGTCAATTGGTATCCCATACGGTACCCAAACCGGATACCCAGTATAGATTAGATAAGAATAGTATAGGTTATACCCCCCTTACCCCCCAAGGGGAAGCGGAACAGAGCGAGAGCCTAAAGGTTGAAAAGGCCAAAGGGACAGCAAAGGCTGTGAACCACTCCAAGACCTCTGTGCAGATCCGCTTTCAAAGCTTTTGGGAAGCCTATCCGAAAAAGAAGGCCAAGGGCGACGCTTTAAAAGCCTTTAACAAACTGAATCCAGACGACGGCTTAATGGAGAAAATGCTGTCCGCACTGGAATGGCAGAAAAAAAGCTTTGACTGGACCAAGGACGGAGGGCAGTATATCCCTCTCCCCGCTTCCTGGATACGGGGTATGCGCTGGGAAGACGAACCGGAAGCTGCCGTAAAAAAGGAGGGACGCCAATGGAAGATTTTAGACTGATCTATGATTTTCAGGCGGAGCGCTCCCTGATCGGCGCAATGCTGATCGCTCCCGAAAAGGTGATTCCGGAAGTTGCTTTGTCCTTATCCCCTAAATGCTTTTACCACGGCTTATGCCGTCAGGTGTATTCCACCTGTGTAGAATATTTCAAGCTGGGAAAGCCCATTGACCCCATCACCGTATCAGCGGAAAGCGGAGGCTTCGACCGGCAGGAGTGCCGGGATTTCTGCCTTGCCTGCGCCTGTGATACTCCTGCGGTTTCCCATTACCTGGAATATATCAGGATCTTAAAAGAAGTCCGCATGAAAAATGACGCGCTGGCTGCGGCGGAGACATTGATCGACGAAATCCAAAAGGGAGAAGACATTGAACGCTGCCAGTCTATGGCTTCCAGCCTGTTAAAGTGCTTCGACCACAGCGTTAAGGCCGAAGGACTGACCGCGAAAGAGGGCTATTTGAACTTTTCGACAGACATCGAGGAGCATAAGGAGTACATACAAACCGGTATTCCCTGGATCGACCGGAATATCTTTATCAGCCCAGGGGATTACATCGTGATCGGCGGGGGGCCGTCCTCCGGAAAAACAGCGCTTACGCTTCAAATGATGCTGAACATGGCGAAAAAATACCAATGCGTATATTTTTCTCTGGAAACCTCTCCGGCAAAAATTTTCGAGCGGCTGGCCACATGCTACGCCAGGCTTGATTTTTCAAAGGTAAAACGCCGGGAGGTTGACGACGCTGACGCCGCTAAAATCACGGAAAAATACGAGAGCTTCCAGGCTTTAAAGCTGGAGGTTGTTTCGGCTGCGGGCTGGACAGCGGAGCAGATCAAGTCAAAGGCGGTACAGGCCAGGGCAGATGTGATTTTTGTGGATTATCTGACTTTAATGAAAGCCTCCGGGAAAACGCCTTACGAACGGGCAACGCAGATTTCAATGGACCTGCATACCCTGGCGCAGCAGATGGAAATCGCGGTCATTGCCCTAGCACAGCTTAACCGTGCTGGGAAAGGAGACCCGGATATGACCAGCCTGAGAGAATCCGGGCAGATTGAGCAGGACGCGGACGCGATTCTTTTGATTCACTGGCCCGATCAGGAGGACAGCACCAGGGAACTGATTATCGCGAAAAACAAGGAAGGCGAAACGGGGAAAAATTTTCTCAGATTTGACGGGAAGCATCAGACCTTTTCTGAGTTTAATTTACGCCAGCCGGAATTTTAGGAGGAACAATGAAGCTGTTTATCGTTATTCCTGGCAAGCCGCAGGGAAAAGCCAGGGCCAGGACATGTAAAACCGGGCACAGCTACACGCCGGAAAACACAGTGCTGTACGAAAATCTGATTAAAACTTCATTTCTGGAACGGTATGGGGCCCGGGGTAAAATCAGAACTCAGGGAAAACAAAAGCCAGCGTTGAAGATGGAGATTTACGCGGGATTTCAGGTTCCAAAATCATTTTCCAACAAAGACAGGATCGCGGCGTTAAGCGGAGACCTTCTCCCCACAAAAAAGCCTGATTCCGATAATATCGCGAAAGTGGTTGCGGACGCTTTAAACGGGATCGCTTATGACGACGACGCTCAGATCGCCGATTTAACGGTTATCAAGCGGTACACGGAGGATCCCTGCGTAAAGGTAACCATCGCAGAGATCAGCCATGACCTTTGACGAGCTTTGTTCTCTCGCCGGAAACGGGAAGCCTCTTCCCCGTTCCGCGCTTTCTTTAGAGCGCGTTGCATACCGTGGGCTTGCCTGGCTGTATCATGCTTACCGGCGCGGTGCTTTTTCCAAGGACGAAGCCGCTGAGGAAAAAGAAGCCCTTAGGAGAGAGTACGAGGACGCGCAGAAAAAAGAGAAGGACGACCTGAAGCTTCACCAATACGTCGATCAAATCCGTACAGCGCTGGCAGGCTGGTTTAAGAAGGTGGAGCAGAGCGGCTGCCCTGTGTGCAGGAGGCTCATTGAGATTTTGGACGGTAAAATTTAGCCCCGCCGCAAACAGGCGGGAAATAAGGAGTGATTTAGTTGCTTGAGATATGTCCGATAAGCTTAAAAGAGGCCAATGCTTTTGTAGAGCAGCATCACCGACACCATAAGCCTGTCACAGGGCACAAATTTTCTATTGGCTGCACCGACGGAGAAAAAATTGTGGGCGTTGCCATTGTAGGAAGGCCCGTCAGCCGTTATCTTGACGACAGCTGGACCTTGGAGGTTAACCGGCTTTGCACAGACGGCACACGCAACGCTTGCAGCATGCTTTATGCGGCGGCCTGGAGAACTGCCAGGGCTATGGGCTACCATAAGCTTGTCACTTACATATTAGAAAGTGAGAACGGGGCTAGCCTGAGGGCTGCCGGCTGGAAATGTGTAGGCAGGGCTGGAGGGCTTCGATGGACCGGAAAGCGCCGTCCAAGCGTTGACTTATGTCCCGCACAGATGAAGCTTAGATTTGAAGTCACAGACGGGAACGGAGGGCAAAAGCAATGATCATAAAAACTTATGACCAGCTTTTCGATGCAGAGGATAAGGAGGCGAATCATGACTGAAGTGACATGCTCCCGCCGCAAACAGGCGTGAGAAGGTAAGAGGAGCTGATAGAAAATGAAAAAACACATTGAGAGAAAGAAAGAAAATCATACCAGCTTGACCCATTTTTCTTTGTTCTCTGGAATTGGAGGGCTTGATCTCGCGGCGGAAATGGCGGGGGTCAAAACTCTCGGGCAATGTGAGTTAGATGATTACGCCATAAAAATATTGGAAAAACATTGGCCCAATGTTCCAAAATGGAGGGATATAAGGAATGTTACAGGATTACAAGTGGCTAGAAAAATCAGTGAGGAGATCACCGTACTCTCTGGAGGATTCCCGTGCCAACCGCATAGCGTTGCGGGAAAACGTCTCGCGTCTAGTGATGAGCGTGATTTGTGGGGGGAATTCGCGAGAATCATTCGCGAAATTAAACCAAAGTGGATCGTGGCTGAAAACGTACCAGGGTTATTGTCAAGTGAGCATGGAAGGTTTTTTGGACGAGTTCTGCGGGACCTGGCCCACATGGGGTATAATGCGGGCTGGGGAGTGTTTTCGGCATTCCAAGCCGGAATGGAGCACGAACGCAAAAGAATTTGTATTGTTGCCAACTCCAACAGCAACGGACGGAATGGCTTGGACAACAGTCGGGAAAAACTGCTTGAAAACAATGAGACACATATTCTCGAAGAAAGGAAATCCGTCGAAGCACCTATTTTATTTGAATATGCTTTGCGGAAACTCCGCGGCGACGACGGCGAACTTTTACGAAATGATCATGGGGTTCCCGACGCGCTGGACAGACTTAAGTGTTTAGGAAACGCCGTTGTTCCTCAACAGTTTTATCCCGTATTCCAAGCTATAGCAGACATTGAGATTCAGCGAATGGAGGACAAAAGCAATGAGCATAAAAACTTATGACCAGCTTTTCGATGCAGAAGGAAAGTATATTACCGACAGCAGATACCAAGAGATTCATGTATTGGACAAAATGCTGGCAGAAGCTGAAATTCCACATACTATGAAGCCATTTATGGACGGATTTCAAATTTGTTATCCGGTTGAATCCCCGCCTGATAGAGTAATGGACGCTATAGAACATTATGGAAGTTATGGAAGCGAATCGGATCTACTTGAAATTATGGGCCTTTTAACGCCGGAAGAGCAAGAACATGACAGCGTGCTTGGCTATTTATCCGCAAAAGATGTTTTTAAAAGAATTGAGCGGCACTGGAAGGAGGCAAATCATGACTGAATTAAAACCACGTGGGATTTATCGCGAAGCTCTGAATAAATGGGGTGCTGAAGCTCAAACACTTATGGTTTTTGAGGAAATGTCAGAACTGCAAAAGGAGCTTTGTAAGCGCGCCAGGGGCAAAGATAACCGTGAAGCTATTGCCGAAGAGATCGCAGACGTTCAAATCATGTTGGAACAAATGATGATTCTTCACGATTGTGAGGACTTGGTGGAAGTTCAAAAATTCAAGAAAACACACAGATTAAAGGTTCGCTTGGAACAGGAAAAGTGGGAATATGAACACGGTGCCTGGCAATGTTCAAATTGCGGCGAAGATAATCCTTATGGACTTGATTATGATACTGAGAAATTTTCAAATTATTGCCCTCGATGCGGCGCTAAGATGGATTTGGAGGACTAGCTATGACAAGGGAAAAAGCGATTGAAATTCTTGAAAATGGTGCATGGTGGGATTTGCTTATCCCTATAACAACCATTGAAGGCAGGAAGTTAGATATCGAATTGCATGAAGCTCTTGATATTGCTATTGCCGCTTTACGCAACGGCTGGATCAGTGTTGAGGACAGGCTGCCGGAAGATGGTAAATATTTGTGCTGTTTTTCATCTTTAGGGCTTGGCTGGTGTATAGATGTGTTATCTTATGCCTCTGATTTAAATTCAGTTGATGATTGGGATTTTTACAATGAGCATCACGGTGGTTTTTATGATCTTGATTCAGAATATGGATACTACGAAATCAGCGGAGTTGCCTACTGGCGCCCGCTTCCAGAACCGCCTGAGGAGGATTAGTTATGTATGAGAATTTAGTTGAGAGGTTGCGGAGAACGTATACTGTTTGTGGTTGGGACGATCTAAAAATCGCCGCCGATGCTATTGAAACTATTGGTATATGTTGGGCTGATAGTAAACGATATGCAGGCAAATTGGAACATGAAAACTTGATGTTGCGCATAGAGCTTGACCGCCTAAAGCGTGAAAGAGATCAGGCGGTGAAGGATTTACGACAGTTTGCAGATGGACAGTGTTTATTTTGCAAACACGATGAAGATGAAACATTTAACGAGTGCGGAACAGATAATTGCTGGCAATGGCGCGGCGTTCAGGAGGAGAACAATGCGACTGGTTGATGCGGATTTAGCCCCGGTTTATTTAAACGAGAAGGCTTGCGAACAAATCAAATCAATGCCAACTATCGACCCTGTTCATGCTGCTGGTGCGTGCTATTGTGGAGAGTGCGGCTATTGTATTCATCAGCCAGGTTTGAAAAGCGTTGAATGGATATGCATTGAATGGCATAACTATTGTGATTGCGGCCCGAAGATAGTCGCTCCAAATGATTTTTGTAACTACGGTAAGAGGAAGGAGAATTAATATGGCAGGCTGGCAATTATTACTTTTAGGGTACTTTTTAGGCGCACCGTTAGGCTTCTTGCTTTGTTCCGTTCTGGTGGCAAGCAAAGACCCGCCCAAACCGCACACCACTTGCAAGGACTGCGTACATAGGCATAAGAAAGAGTGCCCTTTCTCACATATCGAATGTGATGTGACCGGAGATTCTATTTTCTGGCATACTAACAAACAAGATGACTTCTACTGCAAAGACGCCAAAGCACATGAACCGGAAAAGCTGTGAAGGGTGCGTCTATTATAGAGCACTGGCAACCCACGGATATGGATTCGTTAAATACTGTAATTATCTTCTGGACACCGGTAAGCCTAGAGGCTGTCCGCCGGAGAAGTGCGACAAAAAGACTGTCAGGAGGTTGAAAAATTGAACTGGAAAAAAGAAGCTGAAAACGATCTTAGATGCTACATGAAGCGCAAAGCCTCTTTAAATAATCTTCGAGATCAGATTTTAACTTTGCGATTAGAACAGGAATCTATCAAGGCTTGTACTGCTGATTCTGAGCCAGTAAAAGGCGGCGGGAGTAAAACTGAAGATCGTTGGATTGATAATATTGTGAAAACTAAGCGCTTATCCCTGGCCTACTCCGCGACCCGGCGGATTGTCGCACTCATCGAGAAAGGGCTGGACGGAATAACTGAGGTACAAAAAGACTTTCTCACAGAGTTTTACATAGACCGCCACGACGGACACGTGGAAAGGCTGATGGAAAAATATCACATTGAAACTTCTCAAGTATACAGAATAAAAGATGAAGCACTTTATTATTTTACTGTTACCATGTACGGAATTATGGAATGCTGATGGGAAAAAGAAGGGAAGTTTTTTTCAAAAACATAGGATATAATAAGATCATAGAAAAGTGTACAAGGTTCATTAACCTCCTTTCCTAAGGACCGCAGGCTTAACGGCTTTGCGGTCTTTCTATTTATCCTGAAATTGTGGTGGTGGTATGGCGACAAAGTCGAACGAATTAAACCTAACAAGCAAGCAAAGAAAACTTGCGGAATTATTAGCAAATCCGGACTTCACCGGGAGCATCACAGAGTTATGCCGGGAATGCGGTGTAGCCCGTTCCACTTATTACAAATGGCTGGACAAGCCGGAGTTTACCCAATATGTGGACAGCCTGATTTCTAAATTTACAAGCAGCGAGCTTTCAACGGTTTGGAAAGCCTTGATCCGGCGCTGTTCTATCGGAGATGTTCAAGCAATCAAGCTGTATTTTGAAATGCGAAGGGAATTATCCTCAAAAGACGAAAGCGGGGTTCAGATCATTGACGACATCTAAATTATCCGGCATTGTCTCCCCCGCTTTTTACGACGTTCATCGGCAGATCAGAATGGGACGCGTTGACGAAGCGGTACTAGAGGGCGGCAGAGGCTCCACAAAATCCAGCTTCGCGTCAGTTGAACTGGTTCTGCTGCTTATAAGGCACCCTGACTGCCACGCCGTGGTGATGCGCCAGGTTGCAAATACGCTGCGGACCAGTGTTTACGCGCAAATATGCTGGGCCGTTACTGCTTTGGGATTAACCCAGAAATTCAAATGCACTGTTTCCCCAATGGAATGTACTTACCTTCCTACTGGGCAAAAGATCATGTTTTTCGGCATGGACGACCCGGGAAAAATAAAATCTATAAAAGTGCCGTTCGGATATATTGGAATGGCCTGGTTTGAAGAGCTTGACCAATTCGGAGGCCCTGAGATAATCAGAAATGTGGAACAGTCGCTTTTGCGCGGGGGTTCCTTTTCTTTTACCCTGAAATCCTTTAACCCTCCCTCCTCTGCTCGAAACTGGGCCAACCGGTATGTAAAGGAACGGCGGGACAGCCAGCTGATCCATCACAGCACCTATTTGACAACGCCTAAGGAATGGCTCGGCCCCAGATTCCTTGCGGACGCGGAACGGCTCAAAGCAAAAAGCGAAACCTCCTACCGTCATGAGTATCTGGGAGAGGTTGTCGGCAGCGGAACCCAGGTATTTGAAAATCTGAAATTGGAACCGATCCCGGACGAAATGGTCCGTTCCTTTGACCGCAGGCTCCACGGGGTAGACTGGGGCTATTATCCAGACCCCTGGGCGTACAACGGAATGCAGTATGACGCGGCCAGGAAAACCCTGTATATTTTCGACGAGGCAACCGCCAGGCGGAAAGGAAACTGGGAAACAGCCGATATTCTAAAGGCAAAGGGCCTCACTGGAAACGACAGAATCACGGCGGACAGTGCGGAGCCGAAAAGCGTCGGGGATTACAACGCTTACGGCTTATACTGCCGGAGCGCCGAGAAAGGCCCAGGATCTGTGGAATACAGCCATAAGTGGCTACAAAGCCTGGACTGCATCTGGATAGATCCGGTCAGATGCCCGGATACCGAAAAGGAGTTTTCGGAATACGAATACGAGCAGGACAAAAAAACCGGGGAAGTTTTAGACGGATACCCCGACGCGGACAATCATCATATTGACGCCGTAAGGTACGGCACGGAATACCTTTGGAAACGTGGAGGGGTGTAAGCATGGGATTTTTTCATTTAATCAAGGAGGCGGTGATAAAGATGCTGAATCTAAAGGAAATTAAAAAGCTGGGCGCGGATCTATCGTCGTATATGGCGGAAGCAATTCGAACCTGGGACGATCTGTTTTATTTAATCAACCAGCCTCCCCATTCCTTGAAGCTGGCGCAGACAATCACCAGCTATCTGGCGACGCTTGCGACCAGCGAGTTAACCCTAGACGCGGGCGCGGGCCAGCGGGGAAAATATATCACGGAACAGGCGGCCGGCAATCTGCTTCCTAATATCAACGAGGCGGTACAGCTTGCGGGGGCCGGCGGCATGGCCGCAATAAAGCCGTTTGTAAAGGGCGGGTCAGTCTACGTGGAGATTATCCCACGTTCCCGGATATTCCCGAAAGGCTTCGGTCCAAACAAAAGAATCGAATCCGGGTTCTTTACGGATTTTGACCGTCTGAAGGACGGAAAGCCAGTAGTCCGCATCGAGGAATTTGCCCTTCAGGAAGACGGCCTTCTCATTACCAACCGGGCTTACCGGCTGAAAGAAGCCGATAGAATCGGCGGCGAGCTCTCCCTTTCTGAGGTAGAACGCTGGGCGGACCTTCAGCCCGAAGCTTTTATTTCAGGTGTAGACCGGCCTCACTTCGGCCTAATCCGAATGCCGATGCTGAACAATATCGACGGCGGGCCCCTCCCTATCAGCATTTACGCAAACGCTGTGGACAGCATTATCCAGCTGGACAAAACCTACGAACAGTTTCTGTGGGAACGGGATACCGGAAAGCGGCGCATGGTATTAGACCGGGGCGTTGCGGTCAAGGACCCGATCAACGGAAAGCCCGCAATCCCTTTTCGTGAGCTTGCCAGCGACTATTACATGACCATCGACATGCCTGTGGACAAGCCCTGGGCGGACTATACGCCGGAGCTGCGGGGAGAGCATTATAAAACTATCTTTGATACTCAGCTTCGGATTTTGGAAATGCAGACTGGTTTTTCTCAAGGAACCTTTAATATCGATATCCAAACCGGGAGGGTAACGGCCACTCAGGTGATCAGTGACGACCGCACCACCTACAACACCGTCAAGGCGGTGCAGGACCGGGGCATGACCTCCGGGCTGATCGACGCTCTATATTGGTTCGATGTATATTCGACGCTGTACCGCCTGGCCCCAGCCGGAGCCTTTGAGCCTTCCGTCACCTATGGAGATTCCATTTTTGAGGATACCGGTGTAGAATACTCCCGCAGGAAAGCAATGGCTGACAGCAAATACATCAGGCCGGAACTGCTCACAAGCTGGTATTTCGGCGTATCAGAGGAGGAAGCGAAAGCCATGCTTCCAGAACCGGAGACGCCGGAAAACATATTGTTCGGGAGTGATTAACCATGCTCTTCCCTGAATATATCGACCACCTGCCCGACCGTGTTGTTGAGCTTTACGCCGACCTGGAAATCAGGATTCTGGAGGATATGGCGCGGCGCATTTCGAAAACCGGAGCGTTGACGGAAACCGCCCAATGGCAGATGTGGCGGCTGGAGCAGATCGGGGCGGAACGGGAATTTATCCGATACCATTTACAGCGCCTTACCGGGAAAACCCAGGGGGAGATTAACGAACTGCTTGTAGAGGCCGGAGAAGAAGCGCTGTATTATGACGATCAAATCTACCGGGCAGCTGGTTTAAGCCCAAAAGCGCTGCGGGACAGCGAGGCTTTGCAGAAAATAATTAAAGCCGGCTCCGACAAAACCATGAGGCTTTTTGAGAACCTGACAAGCACTACGGCTGACACGGCTTCAAGGCAGTTTGAGAACGCTCTGGACGCCGCCTACATGGATATAACCTCCGGCGCGTTTTCTTACCAAGACGCAGTAAGAAGCGCTGTAAAAAGCCTTTCCAAAGCAGGAATTGACGCAATTATATATCCCAGCGGGCACACGGACAAAATGGACGTTGCTGTCCGTCGGGCGGTCCTTACTGGGGTCAATCAAACGGCGGCCAGAATACAGACCGCCAGGGCTGACGAAATGGAATGCGACCTGGTGGAAACCACTGCCCACATGGGCGCCAGACCGGAACACATGGACTGGCAGGGCAGAATATTCAGTCGTTCCGGGAAAAGCCGTAAGTATCCAGATTTCGTAAAATCCACTGGCTACGGAACCGGCCCGGGGCTGTGCGGCTGGAACTGCCGTCACTCCTTTTTTCCGTATTTTGAGGGCTTGTCCGAGCGCGCATATTCCAGGGCTAAGCTGAGAGAATATGAGAACAAAACCGTTACATACAATGGGCGAACCCTTCCCTACTACGACGCCACCCAGCAGCAAAGATACTTGGAGCGGCAGATCAGGCGGTGGAAACGGGAATATCTGGCGATGGACGCGGCTGGTCTGGACACATCGGAGGCCAGCGCCAAGCTGGCGGCTTGGAGAGAAAGACAAAAGGACTTTCTGACCCAGACAGGGTTTGGCGAGGATAAATTCAGGAGCCAGGTCTACGGGTTTGGAAGAAGCCAGGCGGCGAGAGCCAGAGCGCAAGCGGAACGAAAAAAGATTACAAAACCATCTTTATCTGGTATACTGAATAATGATGAAGAGGGTGCTATTTTAAGGTATATCAGCGGTGAGAGTTATTCCCTGAATGAAAAATTGCGGAACGGAAGAAAGTTAACCAGATCTGAATCTATTCAAATCAGCGCTTTGGACTCTGCTTTAAATAAAATGCCTAAATACGAAGGATTAGTAGAAAGAAGCTTAATTCTTGACAGGGAGGGTTTGATGGCCTTTGCGAAGCATCATACAGTGGGAACAGAAGTACTTTACCCGGCCTTTACTTCTGCTTCTGTCGGCGGTGAATATCACGAATCTCCTACTGTTCTTCTGCGGATAAAATCTAAAACCGGGCGCGATTTACGAAAATATAATAATGAAGAGCAGGAAGTTCTTTTTTCCAGAAACTGTAGATTTCATATTTTATCGGCCAAAATTGAAAATAAGGTTATTGTTTTGGAAATGGAGGAGGTTTAAATGCTTTCTTTAGAGGAGTTTCTTAAATTGCCCGCAGAAGAAAAAACGAAACGCTATCTGGAACTATCAGAAAAAGATCGCTTTCTTGCCAGAACAAGCGACTGGCAGCCTAAGGATACCGTGGTTGTTAAATACTCTAATTTAAAAAGCGATCAAGAAAAGCAGGAAGAATTTATAAAACAATTAAATGAGGCTTTGGAACGAGATGAACTTAATCTCTTAAAATAGCCTGATATTTTTACTCATTCATTTAATAGCGCAAGGCTCGTACAGAAATGTGCGGGCCTTTTGTTATACCCAAATTTGCCCTTGTCTGCTGGGCTTTAAATGCAGAATAGGCAGTGCGCAGAGTGGCTGCGCGTTTACAAATAAAATCTGGCCGAAGGAGAGACACATGGAATTTTTGAAGGAACTTTTCGGAAACGAATCTTTAACCTATGAGCAATTAGCAGCAAAAGTGGCCGAAAAGAAAATGAAACTGGCTGATTTATCAACAGGCGCTTATGTCGGAAAGGATAAGTATGAAACCTTGACGGCAGATCGTGACGGATTAAAACAGCGTCTTGAAGAGGCCAACGGCAAGCTGGAGGGGTACGACCCTGAATGGAAAACGAAGGCTAAGCAGGCCCAGACGGAAGCCGACGCTAAGGTTAATAAAATCCGGCGCGGCTATCTGCTGAAGGAAGCCGCAGGCGGTATTAAGTTTTCCAGCGAGAGCGCCAAAAAGGCGTTTTTATCCGATCTGGAGGCGGCTGAGCTTCCCGTACAGGAGGATAAGGTCCTGGGCTTTGAGGATTTCTTAAGCAAGTACAAGGAAAGCGATCCCTCCGCCTTCCTCCCGGACAAACCGGCGCCCACCATTACCGTCCCGGGACAAGGGCCTGCTTTCAAGAAAACAGGGCAGCAGCTTCTTGATGAAAAGTACAAAAACAATCCATTCTATCACCCGAAAGGAGAATAACAAACTATGTCAATTAAATACGGTTCTTTAAACGTAGATGAAAGATACTCCGGTATTCTGGAGCCTAATCTTTATTACAACCCTGTTCTGGTGCCCGGCGTGACCTGCACAGACAAATATCAAATCGGGCCGGCGGGTCAGATTTATGTGCATAAGCTTACCACCTCCGCGGTGGAATCCGGAACTCCGGGCCGGGATTTCTCGGACACCGCCGTATCAGATACTTTAATCCCGATTCAGCTGAATAACAATTTCCAGCGCTCCTATAAAATCTATGGAGTACAGGCGGCCGCCGTAGAATTCGGCGTGGCTGAAGAAGCTCTCTCGACCGCAACTCAGGAAATCCGCGAAGGCTGGATGCGGTGCGGTCTTGCCTGCTTAGCCCAGGAAGGAACCGCCGCGACCCTAACCACGGCGATCACCGACGTTAAGGAGGATATCATCGCCACACGCCAGGAAATCGTGCAGGATAAGGGCCGGGCTAATGTGGTCATGTGCACCCCGGCTTTTTACAGCCAGGTCCTGCTTGCCGCCGGCAAGGACTTCACTCCGGTTATGAATGACCGGATCGCCAGCACCGGAAATGTGGGACAGTGGCTCGGCATGACCTTTGTGGAAGCCAACGGCGCCCAAGGCTCTATTAAGTATTATGACAGCACCGGCGCGCAGAAAACGGTTGATATGTCCACGGTGCAGTATGTCATGTACTATCACGAGGCTCTGTCCGTGATCAGCAACTTTGAGGTAGCCAGAGTGATCGATTCCGAGCGCTTTGCTGGTTCCCTGGCCCAGGTGGAAATGAATACCGGGTATAAGGTGACCAACGCCGCTCTGGCGAGGGTTCGCAAGGTGGCCGCAAGCGATTGAAGGGAGGCGACCCCGAATGTACTCAACGTATCAGCAGTACCAGCAGCGGGGCGGAAAGCTTCCGGAAAGCGAGTATCAGGCAAACGCGCAAAAAGCGTCTGAGCTCATTGATTGTTACACGATGGGACAAGCGGCCTCAGCGGAAACAATGGGGCCGCAGCTCTCGGCGTGCGAGTGTGATTTGGCGGATATCATACCGACGCTTCAAAGGGCGGCCTCCGGGATTCAGTCTGAAAACGTGGACGGATACAGCGTTTCCTTTTCCGGCCAGACAGAAGCCAACGCCGGCGTTTTGTCGGTTATGAAGCGTCACCTCTCCTTCCCTGTCAACCTGCTGGTGTTTTCCGGCTGGTCCTTCGTGTGAGGTGATACCATGATAACCAACGCGGATATCACCATCTACCATGAAACCTACAACAAGGAAACCCGGCTGAAGGAGTGGACTTCCAGGCAGTATCCCGGCGTTAACTGGTACGGCAAGCAGGCCGTTTCTGTAGGGGATACCGGACTGAATACGGCGGATTCCTATATCGTGCGGATTCCCACCGAGGAAGCAATTGTTATATCAAACGGCGATCTTGTGGTAAAAGGGCTTGTGACAGACCAAATCACAGGCCCTTCCCAATTAACCGGAAAATATGAGTGCTTTGTGGTAACCGCGGTAAGGGACAACCGGAGGGGCACTCCCATGATGCGGCACTGGAGAATCGAGGGGAAATAGCGTTGGCTGGAGGCTTTAAAATCGAAACACCAAAAGGTGTAATTTTTACCACGACCGGCAAAAACGGAAAAACCACAGCTAAGCTGGAATGGAACAAGAATTTCAGCGCTGAAAGAAGCGACCAGTTCAGCCGGACTCAAAGGTTTGTAGACAGCGAGGTGCTGCGCCTTTCCTCCCCCTATGTTCCTTTTCAGACTGGTATGCTGGATAAATCTGGCATACTGGGAACCGATGTTGGCTCCGGTGAAGTCAATTACATCGCCCCCTATGCCGCCGCTCAGTATTATAGGACTTCGGTCAGCCGTCCCTATGACCCACAGAGGGGCGCGAAGTGGTTCGAGCGCATGAAGATCGACCACAAGGACGAAATCCTGCGGGGCGCAAAAAAGATTTCAGGAGGCAAATAGCATGGCTGACACTATTATTCAATCTCTGCGGGATTATTTCCTGACCTGTCCGTTGATGGGAGACAGCGCGATCAATGTAGATTATCTGCCGGAAGGCCCAGAGGTGGAATATTCCATCGATACTACCCCGGCCACGGAGATCGTAAAGCAGTATATTGACGGAAGCAGCGTGCGGCAATACCTGTTTGTGATCCGGTCCGTCAATGATTATGGACCGGACGTTTTGCAGAACCTTGCCAACAGCGGATTTTATGAGAATCTGGCGGCATGGCTGGAAGTCCAGACCAGAACCGGCAATTTTCCGAGCCTGCCGGAAGGAAAAATCCCGCAAAAAATCGAAGCCCAAAGCACGGGCTATCTATTCACAACCGGGCCTGACACTGGAAAATATCAAATCCAGTGCAGGCTTCAATACTTTCAGGAGGTATAATTATGGCAAATGAAACCATTATGCGGTTCCAAATCGCGGACTATTTAGGCATTCCCGGGGACAGCGATACAACCTACGCGCTGATGGGCGCGGGCTTCAACACCCTAGACGAGAACCCCGCCGCCCAGCTGGACACCAAGGCGTATATCAACGACAAGGCCGCGTCCAGTATTGTGAAGGGCTATCAGCCCCAGTTCCCATTTGACACCGATCTGATCAAATCTGAGGAAGCGGTCATGGAGCTTTACAAAATCGGACGGGACGAGCTGACCGGCGCCGATGCGGAGCGCGATTATATTCGGGTTGAATTGTTCGAGCCGGTAGCTTCTAAGGAAAACACCTTTAAGGCCAGAAAATTCAGGGTAGCCGTAGAGGTGGCAAGCTGTGCCGGTGCTGGCGGCGAGACCATCAAGGTCACCGGCAACCTGAACAACGTGGGAACCTTTGTAGACGGTGAATTTAACACCACTACAAAAACCTTCACCGAAGCAGGCGCCGCTGAATCCGTGTGATAAGAAGGAGGACACAGCCGATGTTTACCGTAAACGGAAAAGAGCTGGACTATGATATTTTTGACGCTGATAAGGCGGATCTCATTCAAAGGGTAATGGAAGAAACCTTCCAAAAAATCGCTTCCATTGACGCAAATTCTCCGGAAAACACCTGGGCGGGTTTTGTAAGGGAAATTTGTGAAGCTGTGGCCGCTGCGTTTGACAGGCTTTGGGGTGCGGGAACCGCGGTCAAAATTTTTGACGGCGTGGTGAATCTAAAAGTCGCAATGAACGCATTTCAGGAGTTGGTGGACGGTATTAACGCGGAAAAGGCTGAGCTTGAAACTATGGCGAAAGCTGTCACGGCTAAGTATTCCGGAAACCGCGCCCAGCGCCGGGCAAAGAAATGAATATCCTGACAGACCCGGCTCCCAAAACGGTAACCATCGGCGGCGCGGAGGTCCCGATCAATTCGGATTTCCGCGCTTCTGTCCGTTTTGAAATGATGATGGAGGATTCCTCCCTTTCCGAGCTGGACAAAACAGTAAAGGCCCTGAGCCTTTATTATAATACGGGCGATTTAAAAAACAGCTTTAAGCCGCCGGCGCCTATAGAGGAAGCCATTGACAAAATGCTGTGGTTCTACCGGGCCGGAAAGGAAGAAAACGGCGCTGTAAGCGCCGGGAAGGGGACGCAGATTTATTCCTATTCCTATGACGACGAATACATTTTCGCGGCCTTTCTGGAGCAGTACGGCGTAGATTTGCAGGATATTCCTTATCTTCACTGGTGGAAATTCAAAGCCATGTTTCTGGGGCTGAAATCAGATTCCAGGATTGTGGAAATCATGGGTTACCGAAGCATTGACATCACGTCGAAAATGAGCAATGATCAAAAGCAGTTTTACCGGAAAATGAAAAAGCAGTTTGCGATTCCTCTCCCCCAGCCTGAGCGGGAAAAGCTGAACGCTATCGAGCAGGCCCTTTTAAACGGCGGCGACGTGAGCAAGGTGCTCTAATCCTTTTTCTTGACAGGGTTGTGTAATGAATACACATCGTGCTATAATCTAGGAAAAAGGAGGAAGATGCAATGAAAAGGGTGCTTTGTGGGGCTTTGGCGGTTATCCTTGCCATCGGGTGTTTGACTGGGTGTCAGAAAAGCAATGAAAAAAAATTTGAAACACTCAGCGTTACCTTTGAAGACGGAAAGACAGTAAGCACCGATATGGATCAGGAAACCGTTAGAAAAAACATGGCAGATCCTCCATATAACACTTTGGAGCTGCAAGATTCCACAACAGATGAATGGACGCTTGATTATGGCCTGTATGTGGATTACCGTAACGACAAAGTAGATGCTATTTTTATAGCTTCTGAACCAAACAAAACGTATTCCACTAGCATTGGAGTATCTTATGGAGACAGTGTGGCATCTCTAAAAGAGAAACTGGGAAACCCAACAGAAATTTCTGAAGAAAGTACGGACTATCAATACGGTTTTATTTTAGAAGAAGGTCGCTATACGCTGTTTAACGGCACGTTAGAAGATTTCTTTCAGCAGGGTCTTGCAGATCAGCAGGGAGTCTCCTTTTATATGGTTTCTTTTAAATCAGAGAATGATAAAATAAATTCCTTCTCGGTATATAAGTTGGTATAGTATATCAAGCACGCTTTCGGGCGTGCTTTTCTTATGCCTAAAATCAGGTGGTGACCATATTGGAAAAGTAAAGTGCCCTTATTGTGGATATGAAATGCCTTTGCGGTTAAGCCAGACGGCTGACTGTAAGGGTATTTTTATTAAATGCAAGGGAAAGAACTGCAAACAGATATTTGAAATAAAAGTAAAAAACGGAAGGCAGGTCAAGTAGTGCCATTATGAGCCGATGACCTCACAGGAAAGGGTGAGATTATGGCTTATGATGGCTCTTTAAAATTTGATACCAGGGTTGACAGCTCCGGTTTTAAGTCTGGAATTGAAAAGCTGGGGAGCATTGCGAAAACCGGGCTGAAAGTAACAGCCACTGCGATTGGAGCTGTAAGCGGTGCGTTTGGCGCCGCTGTTCTTTCCGGCGTTAAGTACAATTCCCAAATGGAACAATATATTACTTCCTTTGGTACGATGCTTGGCAGCGCGGAAGAAGCCACAAAGCTAGTTAACAATCTGAAGGAAATGGGGGCCAAAACCCCATTTGAAACCTCAGATTTGGCAAAAGCTTCTCAAACCCTTTTAGCTTTTGGAACCTCTGCGGAAGATCTTCTCCCCACCCTTCAAATGCTCGGGGACGTATCTCAGGGGAATAAGGAGCGGTTTGACAGCTTAACCCTGGCGTTTGCCCAGGTTGGAAGCGCCGGCAAGCTGTCCGGGCAGGATTTACTACAGTTTGTCAACGCAGGCTTCAATCCTTTAAATGAGATCAGCAAAATGACCGGCGAGAGCATGGCGGAGTTAAAAGAACGCATGTCCGCCGGCGGGGTATCAGCGGAGGAAGTTGCGGAAGCCTTCAAGCACGCTACCAGCGAGGGCGGCCAGTTTTACCAGGCAATGGAGGCACAGAGCCAAACCTTTAACGGGCAGATGTCCACACTGAAGGACAACGCTATGTCCTTTATCGGGAAACTAACCCAGGGCGTTACCAACACCTTAAAGGATTCGGTTCTTCCCACGGTCAATGGCTGGCTGGAGGAGCTGCAAAGCGCCTTTACAAGCAACGGTGTGGAGGGCGTTGTTACGGCTTTTGGCTCTATTCTGGCTGACGCCTGCACCAAGCTTGCGCAAGCGGCGCCGGGCGTTGTTGATCTGGCTGTAGGATTTATCCAGTCGTTTATAAAAGGGATTGGAGATAACGCGCCCCAGCTGATCCAAGCGGCAAAACAAATTGTCGGCGCTTTAGTGGACGGCCTGATAAAGCTCTTACCCAGCGAGATCCAAAAGCCGGTAAAAGAAACCGTAAATATTTTAAAGCGTTCCTTTGAAAGCGGCGGGCTGCGGAACGCCATCAACACGGTATCTAAAATTTTGAAGGATCTGGGGAAAGTAGTAACAAATCTCGCGAAAACGATACTTCCTCCCCTGGCGAAAGCCGTTGATTTTCTTGGCAAAAATATAAAAATCATCTTGCCACTTATTGCCGAAGCGGTGGTTGGAATTAAGGCGTTTAAAATCGTACAATCAGCTACGAAGTGGTTTGATGCTATGAAAACGGCAATCGCCGCCGCTGGGGCGGCTACCAGCGCTGAAGCGTTAGCCACCGCAGCTTCCACTGGTGCCATTACCTTAAAACAGATCGCCGTAGGCGTTCTGACCGGAGAAATCGGTCTTGTCACTGCCGCACAATGGCTTTGGAACGCCGCTATGAGCGCAAATCCTATCGGTGCCATTATTGCTCTGGTGACAGCTCTGGCTGGCGGTCTTGCTTTTCTATGCGTCTCATTAAGCAATAGTGCAGATGATACAGATATCTTGGCAGAATCAAATGAACGTGTAGCGGAATCTTTTGGCCACATTGCGGACGGCATTGAACAGTGGAACGAAAAGGTTGATAATGCCAAAAGCTCTATGGAAGGTTTTAATGATTCTATCCTGATGTCTCAGGAGGAACAGCAAAATCTAACCGATGAAATGGACGCTGTCCAAACTGAAATATCTGAAATAGCTCGTCTTGCTTCTGAAGAGAGACGAGAATTAACTGATAGTGAAGTTCAGCGTTTGGATGAGCTTTTCCAAAAAATGCGTGATTTATCTAAGCAGGAACTTGAATTTTATCAAGGACGGCAAGATGTGGTATTAGATCAAGCCAAAACGCTTGCCACGTCGTTTGATGGTACTGCCGAAGAATACGAAGATATGTCCGCTAGAATTATCAAAGCAGCTGGAGAAGAGACGCAAGCTGTTAAAGATAAGGCTTATGAACAGTATACCAATCAGGTTGCTCTCAATAATTCATTGCTCGGTCAGAAAGAAGAATACACCGAGGAATGGTTAGAACAGGCAAATGCAGCCGCCTTGGCTGATTATCAAAATGCCGTGGATAATGCTGAACAAAAATACGCTGATGTTTTAGGAATTGAGCAAGAGGGATATTTTAATCTATCGCAAGAGCTTCAAGATTATCTCACAGGATTGTCTGAGATGCGGACCGCTCAATTGGAAGAGGAAGACCGCTATCAAAAAGCTCTAGAAGAATATAGGCACGGCCAATATAAGAACACTGATGAATCACTGGATGCGCTTAGTGCAGTCGAGCAAGAGCACAAAGAAAATTTAGCAAGAATCCAAGACGAGTATCTAGCAAATTTTAATGAAGACACCTTAGAGCAAGCCGGCGGCTGGCTGCAAAGGATTATAGATACTAAAGCCGCTGGCGAAGACCTCACGGAAGAACAAGAGGAACTTGCCAGAAATCTGATTCTTGCCTTAGACAGCCTGCCTGACGATATGAACGAAAAAGGCAAGGAAGCCCTAGACGCTTTAGGAATCGGCTTAGACGACCAAGGAAACGTAATTTTTACAAAGGGTGAACGGCTGGGTGAAATTGTTCTGGAAGGCGAGGAATCCGCAGACCCAGAAGGCGAAAACTCCTATTCTAATGGAAAGAACAGCGCTGACGGTTTTGTTGGCGGTGTGGAATCCGGGTTTCAGGCTGCTTTCACGGCTGGCTACAATATCGCCAAGCAGGCAATGGCTGGTCAGCAAACGGCACAGGACAGCCATTCCCCAGCCAAAGAAACCATTAAGCTGGGCAAAGATAACGCCGAAGGCTATGCGCTCGGTATTGAAAAGAACGCCAAGGAAGCCGCGGCAGCGGCGAAAGACATGGTCACCGACACAATAGGCGCAATTTCCGATCAATCGGGTAAGTATTCTTTCCTAGATAAATTTGGCCTTTCGAAACTGGACGTATCGGGAATGGTTCAGAAAATGAAAGCCGCTGTCGCTGCGGAATCCTACAGAATGTCCGCTTCCCTTTCCGCGTCCGGTAATTACGCGGCGCTTCGGGATTCAAGCTATAACAGCGGAACGGATTCCGCCGCGCCCCAAGGAAAGTATGTGGCTGAAATCCATGTGGACCTGGAGGGCCGTGAGGTTGCCAGAGCCACCGCCCCGTTTATGGGAGAACAGCTTGCATGGGAGGGATAACATTGTACATTAACCACATTCCCCTCAGTCAATTCGGCGGGAAGCTGAGGGCAAATTATACTGTTTCCGGGTCTGCCGTAACCGCCGATTATTACAAGCCTCGGGACGGAAACGCCTTTATTTCCTTAGGGAGCAGGATCGGGCTAAAAACTATCACGCTCCCTTTTGATTTATACGGCAGTTCCCCGCGGGAAACCAAAAGAAACCTTTCGGCTCTTGACGCTTTATGTCTCAGCGGCAAGGTAGAGCTTTACCTTCCCGATGGGTTTTATTACACCTCTATTCTCCAATCTATCGGCGTGCCCCAGCAGATTACGCCGTCTATTCTGTCCTGCTCTTATGTCTTTCTGGGGATTCAGCACGACAAAATGGTCAAAGCTGTTTCAAACGGCAGCCTTCAGGCTCAGGGCACGCTGCCAAAGATGGATTGTATCCTTTCCGCTTCTCCGTCTGCTGATGCTGAGAAATATGTGGTAGCCGGGATCACCTTTACCAATGTTCACCAAGGCGATCAGATTGTTATTGACGGTATCACAAAGCGGATCCTGATCAATGGAGGCCCGGCGGCCCAGCGGTGCGATATCATTGACTTTCCATATCTGGTCCCGGGCGATAATACCATTTCATGTATTGACCCGGTCACCGTCCAATACTATCCATCTTATGTGTAAGGAGTGGGCTATGCTTACTATTTCAAACAACGGGGAGCAAATTCCTCTGAACTTTGACGACTATTATATCCAAGAGGTATACGGCGGCAAGGACACCGCGGGATTCACTCTCCCTCTGGATCACCCCGACTATCAATATCTTTTTGAGGAAACCCCTCTGATCGACACAGAAACAAAACAAAGATATCTTATCAAGGCGATCGACGAGGGACAAACCACGGTAAACATTAAGGCCGAGCTTGACCTTGACGAGCTCTCAAAGGATATGTTCCTGAATTACACAAACGGCAGCGATACTGTGGTTAACACCATATCCAAGGCGCTGCCAGACGGCTGGACTGTCCAGGATCACGCCTATTTTAATCAGCGCCGTACGATCGAACTGGAAGCCGCTACTCCATTAGACGTTATCGACGCCTGCCCAGATACCTATAACGTGGTATTTCGTTTTGACAATAATTCCCGTGTGATTCATATCTACAATCCGGACAGCGAGGAAATTTCCGGGGTATTCCTCACGGACGAGCTGAATTTGAAAAGCGTTAACTTCAAGGGTAAGAGCAGCGGTTTCGCTACCAGGCTGTACGCGAAAGGAAAAGACAGCTTAACCTTTGCCGATATTAACGGCGGGAAGGATTATGTGGAGGATTTCTCCTACAGCGATAAAGTCATATCCGTTTACTGGAAAGACGAGCGGTACACAATAGCGGAAAACCTGCTGGCTGACGCAAAAAAACGCTTGAAGAGTATGGCGGCTCCGCAGCAGTCTTATACCTGCGGCGTCATGGACCTGGCAAGGGCAAGAGAGAAGCAGGAAGGAAAAAACGACAATATTTATTCGTTTCTGGAATTCAAGCTTTACCAGAATGTAGTTCTTTTGGACCGCAGGCGGAATCGACGGATTACCCACACTGTTGCCGGAATCAAACGCTATCCCAAATATCCGGAAAAAAATGAAGTTACTTTGTCTACTGTGGCTCCCAGTATTCAAAATTCCGTGAAATCCATTCAGACCCAAATGGAAAAGCCTACCTCGACCTTTAATCAGATAAGACAGGCGGGACTGGAGACAGCTGGCGAAATGATAACCGGACAACTAGGCGGAAACTATATCGTTACGATGAATCCAGAAACCCAAAAGCCGAATGGCTGGGCAATTATGGATACAGATAATACGGAAACCGCTATGAATGTATGGCGTGCGACACTCGGCGGCATAGGACACTCCTCCAATGGATTTAACGGCACACCAAATATTGCATTTACAATGGACGGTAAAATCAACGCCAGCATGATCTTGACCGGGGAGCTGTGGGCAAATCTGATTAAAACCGGAAAAATTCAATCACACACTGGGGCTGTATATTTCGATCTTGACGCAAATAATGGAAAAGGTGAGCTTGCTTCTTCCGTACTGAAAGGCGTTGACGATGGGGTAACAACAACCGCAAAAATCGGTTCCGGGAGCTGGGCTGGAGGAGAACCGTACCAGGGCTTTCGGATTTCTTATCCCGGTGGAAACTCCGGGTTGCTGCTTATAACAATCGATGGGATCAGCGAGGATTTTCCGCTGGCGAATAAGGACGAAATTGTTTCAAACGGAGATTTTATCATTCGATCAAATGGTATTTCTGAATATTCCGGTGGAGCCAGCGGTCTGTATCTTAACGGAAATTCCTCTACTGGAGAAGGAACCGTAATAGTAAAACGCGGGACAAAAGGCAAAACAAATAAAAATATTTTTTATGCCGATCCGGAACAGCTTCTTGTTCAATACGACGGCTACAATAATTATCTTCGTTTTAGCAATGCCGGATGCGTTTTATATGATAAAAACAAAATTGAGTTCGGTACAAATGGATATATGAGAGCGTCCATTGAATCCAACGGTGACGCTAAGTTCGGAAATATCTATTCCAATGGATCTCTTGTGACCTCCGACCGAAAAAAGAAAACCGGAGTAAAAAAGCTGTCCGGAACCTTCTTAGACAAAGTGAGAGGTTCAGCGGTGTACCGTTATCGGCTGAAACAAGACATGATCCCAGAGGAGAACGCGAAAAATTTAAAAAGAAAATCAGTCGGCACAAAAAACGAATCAGTAGGTTTGATGTACGATGAAGCCCCGGAAGAAATCCGCCGGGAAACTGAAAGCGGAGATAAGGCTATTGATCTCTACGGAATGGTTTCTGTCCTTTGGAAAGCGGTTCAGGAGTTGTCCGACAAGGTTGATAGTCTTCAACAAAAGCAGGAGGTGTAATTTTGGTCTACAAAGAAATAGAGATTGACAGCACATGGCAGCAGCCCCTTGGAGAAATCCGGGTAATTCAGGAGGAAGCGGACGGCAGAGAGTTAAGAATTTATCTCTATGATAACGGCTCGCCTCTTGATTTAACCGGGAAAACGGTATCCGTGTACATACAGAAGCCGGACAACACCATGATCTATAATTCCTGCGAGGTAGAAGGAAACCAGGCGACCGTAACCCTCACCCTTCAAATGATGGCGGTATCCGGCCTTACCAAGCTGTGCGAGCTTCAAATCATTGACACAGACAACCATACCTTAAAGGTAACCCTTCCCCCTCTGCGCATTATCAAGAGCAATTATGACGGCGCGATCGAGAGCACAGACGAATTTTCCAGGCTGGCGGAAGCTCTCAACGAAGCGAACAACGCCACAGGAATCGCCAATGAAGCCGCAGACAAGGCCAATGAGGCAGCTCAGTCAGCGAACACGGCGGCTCAGGCGGCAAATACTGCGGCACAGTCTGCTAATACCTCAGCCGACGCCGCAACTTCAGCAGCGGAATCCGCAAATTCACAGGCACAGGCGGCCCAAACGCAGGCGGCCTATGCGAAAACCCAAGGCGATTACGCTAAAACCCAGGGGGAAAACGCGGAAGAAATCTATAACCAGTTAAAGGACATTGACGTGGCTTCTCTCCAAGCCGATCTTGACGCGTTGGAAGCAAGTAAAGGGCAGCCTAACGGCCTTGCAACCCTAAACAGCTCCGGCAAACTGGCTCAAATGCCGTCTGCCTCTGATGTGGGGGCCTTACCAATTACCGGCGGAGAAATGCAGGGAGCATTAAAGCTGAAGGCCAATCAGTACGGCGGCAGCGGACCAGCGGACGAAAAATACGCATTAGACTGCCAAAATTCTAATATCGTTAATGTAAATCGTATCTTGACTGCCGACCCTGCGGGAAGCGCAAGCGAGGGGTGGGGCTTTCAAAGAGAAGATGATCCAGATGCCTATGATGTTATTTGGGCTTCAAACGGTACCCTGTATTTTACCCCGGGCTTTAAATATAACACGCCTCCTTATCCAGCCAATCAAAGGGTTTTAGCCACAACAGATAATATCGCTTTAATGAATTATCTGCGGCAGGAATACAATAAGCTGAAAGAATCCGAGGGCACCCCTACTCTGAACGATATCATAAATGGATTTGGCTTTTGTTACAATGACTCAAGTGACGGCGCTGATCTTAACGGTGTATATCTCACAGTTTCCGGTATGACTGATAACAAATACCGCTTGCAGCTTTTAGGCCAGTATAACGGGAGCAATTGGCTGGCCTATCGAACCAGGAACGGCGATGAGCAGAGCTGGAATCCCTGGCACAAGGTTTTGACCGACAATATCAACGCAACGATCAGCGCGCAGCACGGATACAGCTCCAGCAAACTTCCGCAGATTTATGGAAACGGTTCAACATTGCAATTAGGTGTAGACACTAACGCCGCTGTCGGCGTTGTTTTACAGGGAGGCGTATTCAGGGAAGCGGGCGACGGATCGCTTAATTTAGGAAACGGTTCTCACAGGTGGGCGGTTGTTTATTCCAAAACAGGTTCCATAAACACCTCTGACCGAAACGAGAAGAATACGATTGCCGATATTGATCCGGAACAGGCTGAAAAACTCATCATGGGATTGAAACCCAGCACCTTTAAATTCAACGACGGCACCAGCGGCAGAACCCACTGGGGCTTGATCTCCCAGGATATCGAGGAGCTCCTTCCACAGATCGGAATGTCGGATTTGGATTTCGCCGGATTCATCAAGACCCCAAAAACAGAGGATTATTACGAGGACGTCCCCGAAGTTGTCACAGATGAGGAAACCGGAGAGGAAAAAACTGTAACACGGAAAGAGTTGAAAACCCGAACCGTAGAGGGCGAATATGTATACGCTTTGCGTTACAGCGAATTTATCTCCCCTTTAATCTACATGGTGCAGAAGCAGCAAAAGCAAATTGAGAATTTAGAGCGGCGTTTATCCGCTTTAGAAAACAAGGAGGAAGCAAAATGAAAATCATTCAAAATTTAGCAGACCCTTCCCGTTACTCCATCAAATGTCCTTATGCTATGACCCCTACCAGGGTAGTGGTTCACAACACCGCCAACGACGCACCGGCGGCGAATGAAATCGCCTATATGATTCGTAACGACAATGAGGTTTCTTTTCATTACGCCGTGGACGATCAGGAGGTAGTTCAGGGCGTGCCGGAAAACCGGAACACCTGGAACGCCGGAGACGGAAACGGCAAAGGCAACCGGGAGGGGATCGCCGTGGAGATCTGCTATTCCCTGTCAGGCGGTGAGAAGTTCACCAAAGCGGAGCAAAACGCCGCTGAGTTTATCGCTTCTATCTTAAAACGCTATGGCTGGGGAATGGACAGAGTAACCAAGCACCAGGATTACAATGGAAAATACTGTCCCCACAGAACCCTTGACCTGGGCTGGGACAGGTTTCTGAAGATGGTGGAGGCTCATTTAAACGGGGACAAGCCCGCGCCCTCCCCCACTCCAGCTCCCGCGCCCGAGCCGGCAAAAACGGTAGATGTATACTACCGGGTAAGAACC
>ERZ860710.313-NODE-313-length-33295-cov-4.575903_pt1 | contig 33295 bp, 34 predicted proteins | sample MGYA00509974_ERZ860710 | MGnify/ENA primary metagenome ERZ860710 (study PRJEB30046, sample SAMN00715261) | human gut metagenome | study: EMG produced TPA metagenomics assembly of the A metagenome-wide association study of gut microbiota in type 2...
AAGAAATGAAAAAGTTAGAATCATCCTTGAAGAATATGTTGCTGGTACTTACGGGGGTAACCGCTATTTCCGTGGCGTTGCTGGCATATGTAAATGAGCTGACGAAAGAACCTATTGCACAAGCCAATGCAAAAACATTGAGCGATGCAGTCAATGCAGTGGTTCCTGGTTTTGATAACGATCCGATTGCGGAAAAAAAGGTGCAGGCTGTGAACGGTGTGGATTATGCCGTGTATCCTGCAACGAAAGACGGACAATTTATTGGTGCTGCTGTAGAAGCCAGTTCAATGGCATTTGGCGGTGAACTGAAAGTACTGGTTGGTTTTGATGCAGAAGGAAACATTATAGATTATTCTCTGTTGTCACATGTGGAAACTCCGGGATTGGGTTCCAAAGCTGCCGATTGGTTTAAAGAAGGCAATAAAGGAAGTATCAAGGGAATGAATCCGGGTAAGGCTCCTTTGTCTGTTAGCAAAGACGGAGGGCAGGTAGATGCTATTACCGCTTCTACCATTACTTCACGTGCTTTCCTGAATGCTGTGAATGCTGCTTATGCTGCTTATGCGGGTCAGAATGAGTCTGATGCTGCTACGGGCGCTACACAAAAAGTTGTTGAACCTGCTGAAAACGCAGCCACTGAGGCTACGGATTCCATCAGCGCTAAATAAAGAAAGGAGTAGAAGATATGAATAATTTTAAAGTTATGATGAACGGGATTATTAAAGAGAATCCTACGTTTGTACTCCTGCTTGGTATGTGTCCTACGCTAGGTACTACCTCTTCCGCCATCAATGGTATGGGTATGGGATTGGCAACCATGTTTGTGTTGATTTGCTCTAATGTTGTAATCTCGGCTATTAAGAATGTTATCCCTGACATGGTACGTATTCCATCCTTTATCGTAGTTATCGCATCTTTTGTAACCTTGTTGCAAATGGTGATGCAGGCTTATGTTCCTGCTCTGTATGCTACACTGGGTCTGTTCATTCCGCTGATTGTGGTAAACTGTATCGTACTGGGACGTGCCGAAGCTTTTGCTGCAAAGAATACTCCGGTAGCTTCTTTCTTCGATGGTTTGGGAATGGGACTTGGTTTTACCTTGGCTCTTACTCTGCTGGGTGCCGTACGTGAGTTTCTGGGAACAGGCAAAATCTTCAATCTGACTATTCTTCCTGAAGAATACGGTATGTTGATATTTGTACTTGCGCCGGGTGCATTCATCGCGTTGGGTTATCTGATTGCATTGATTAACAGCTTGAAGAAGAATTAATAATGGAAAATTAAAAATTAGAGATGAGAGTAGCAACTACTTTTAATTTTTAATTTTTAATTCTTAATTTTGAAAACTATGGAATATATATTGATATTTATTTCGGCAATCTTTGTTAACAACATCGTGTTGTCACAATTCCTGGGAATTTGTCCGTTCCTCGGAGTATCCAAGAAAGTGGAAACTGCATTGGGTATGTCGGCTGCCGTAGCATTCGTACTTACTATTGCTACTATAGTGACATTCCTTATTCAAAAGTTTGTTCTTGATGCTTTCGGTTTGGAATACCTGCAAACAATTACTTTCATTTTGGTAATTGCAGCCTTGGTTCAGATGGTAGAAATCATTCTTAAAAAAGTATCACCTTCCCTATATCAGGCACTGGGTGTATTTTTACCTTTGATTACTACAAACTGCTGTATTCTTGGTGTGGCCATTCTTGTAATTCAAAAGGATTATGACCTGTTGACGGGTGTAGTTTATGCATTCTCTACTGCTATTGGCTTTGGCCTGGCACTGACACTCTTTGCGGGTTTGCGTGAACAGATGAGTTTGGTGAATATTCCGAAAGGTATGAAAGGGACTCCGATTGCTTTAATTACAGCCGGCCTTTTGGCTATGGCTTTCATGGGATTCTCCGGTGTGGTAAAGATCTGAAAAAAGAACATTGAGTAATAGATAAGGGGTAGAAGAAATTCTGCCCCTTTTTAATTTAAACTAAAAAAATACTCTTTTTTCTTTTTATCTAAAATTAATTTCCTTAAATTTGCCGCCACAACGATGATAACCTATAAGAATAAATCACTGATGAAAGAAAAGATCTTGGTTACAGGTGGAACAGGTTATATTGGTTCACATACTGTAGTAGAACTTCAAAACGCAGGTTATGAAGTAGTGATAATAGATAATTTGTCAAACTCTAGCGCCGATGTAGTTGATAACATCGAAAAAGTATCAGGTATTCGTCCCGCATTCGAGAAATTGGATTGTTTGGATTTCGCTGGTCTTGACGCTGTGTTTACTAAATATAAAGGCATTAAAGCCATTATCCACTTTGCAGCCAGTAAGGCTGTAGGCGAGTCGGTTCAGAAACCATTGCTTTATTATCGCAATAATCTGGTTTCATTGATTAACCTGCTCGAGTTGATGCCAAAGCATGGAGTGGAAGGTATTGTGTTCTCTTCTTCTTGTACAGTTTACGGTCAGCCGGACGAATTGCCGGTAACGGAGAAAGCCCCGATTAAGAAAGCTGAATCTCCTTACGGTAATACGAAGCAGATCAATGAAGAAATCGTTCGCGATACAGTGGCTTCAGGTGCTCCTATCAATGCAATTTTGCTGCGCTATTTCAATCCGATTGGTGCGCATCCGACAGCATTGCTTGGTGAGTTACCCAATGGTGTGCCTCAGAACTTGATACCTTATCTGACCCAGACCGCTATCGGTATCCGTGAGAAACTGAGCGTCTTTGGTGATGATTATGATACGCCCGACGGCTCTTGTATACGCGACTTCATTAATGTAGTCGATTTGGCAAAAGCACATGTTATCGCTATCCGCCGTATCTTGGAAAAGAAACAAAAGGAAACAGTGGAAGTATTTAATATCGGAACGGGACGCGGTCTTTCAGTATTGGAATTGATTAACGCTTTCGAAAAGGCAACCGGTGTGAAACTGAATTATCAGATTGTCGGTCGTCGTGCGGGAGATATTGAAAAGGTATGGGCCGATCCTAAATTCGCTAATGAAGAGTTGGGTTGGAAAGCTGTTGAAACCATCGAAGATACATTGCGTTCTGCATGGAACTGGCAATTGAAGCTTCGTGAGAGAGGTATTCAATAAGCGATAAAAGATATTTTTGTTTTTATTAACAAATAGGAAATGAACAAATGCTTCCCCGCATTTGTTTATATGTTGCAAATCAGCCTGACGCTGTTTATGTATATGTGAATATCCGTAACTAGTACTTATGCCTCCCCGGCATAGACAGGTAAGATTGCATAGTAGTTTTGTCGTGTTTTATTTTGTGTTTGTGTTGTGAATAAGCCTTGTCGGGAGACAGGGCTTATTTTTTTCGCCATCAGCGAACAAAAAAAGAGGCTTGAATTCAGCCTCTCTGATTATATATGTGAGATTGTTTATCCGTTATCTCAATATGCCTTGATATACAAAGGCTTTTTCTCCGAAGTCTTCTTTTGCTACTTTATCATTTTCCGGTTTGAACAACCCGAATACGGATGAGCCGGATCCTGTCATTGCTGCATATATAGCCCCTGCCTCATACAGCTTCTCTTTAATCTCTTTAATAGCAGGGAATTGGGGGAATACGCTTTCTTCGAAATCGTTCACCATTCGTTCTTTCCATTCCTCTATAGGTTGCTTTATGACTTCTTTCAATGGAATTTCCTGCCGATGAGGCTTTATTTGCGCAAAAGCATCACGGGTGGATACAAAGATATCCGGTTTTACTAAAACAATCTGATATCCTTTTAAGGATAAGGAAATAGGAGAGAAGATGTTTCCTATTCCCTCTGCATAAGTTGGGGTGTTCCGGATGAAAAAGGCGCAATCTGCTCCTAATTTGGCAGCATACTCTTCTAAATTCTCATCCGACAATTCCAGGTTGAACTTCTCATTTAGCAATTTCAGCATGTAAGTTGCGTCCGATGAACCGCCGCCTAATCCCGCACCGGAAGGGATATGCTTGAACAGGTGAATATCTACGGGAGGGAGATTGAATCTTTTATCTAAAAGCTTATAAGCTTTCACTACTAAGTTATTTTCTGCTTCTCCCGCAATTTCCAATCCCGCCTGATGCAGACGAAACTTCTGCGTGCTTTCATTCAATATATTGACTTCTAACGCATCTTCTATGGGGACGGGATAGAATACTGTTTCCAGATTATGGTATCCGTCAGGACGCTTCTCTACAATGTTCAGCCCCAGATTTATTTTGGCATTCGGAAATGTTATCATGGTGTTTTCTGTTTTAATACGTTAATCCTACTATCCACAGAGGCAGTTTTTTGCCTGTGGCATATTCGATGTTATCAGCAAGAATGAAGGAATTCGGTAGGTCGGCAATCTGCTTGAAGGTCTTGTCTGCTCCTCCTACTTCGAATGTATATTTGTGGTCGACAACAAAATCTCCCTGCGCTTTTCCGTATTCTATTTCGTGATTAACCGAAAGCTGGCTCATTACAAAAGTCTCTCTTGCTGTACCAATCTGTACAGATGTTGAAGCAATAGCATAGAGCAAGTTCGGATTCTGGAGATATATTTTGTCCGGTTTCTGCATCTTTTTAACTGAGGTAAGATCAGAATACAGTAATTTAAGCAGTTCTGCACGATCCAAATTTTGGAGATAAGTTATCACTGAGTTTCTGGTAAGCCCTATAATCCCTGCCAGCTTGGTGATATCGACTTCATAAGGAACAGATGAAGCCAAAATGCTCAATAGCGCTTTCAATTTTCTTACGTAGGCAGGATCTACTCCGCACAACAGAGGCATCTCCTGTTCTAAGATGAAGTTGACTACATTTTCAATATTCATGTAGTAATCTTCCCGGTTGCCGGTGAAGAATGGATAGTACCCGTCATGTAAATACTCATTGAACATTTGTACGGGTCTGCACTGTTCGTTAATGCCTTGGCAAATCTCGCCTGCATTCTTTAGTACTTCTTCTAAAGAAGCGACCGGAACCCGAATATCCTTATAGAACATCAAAAATTCGCGGAATGATAAGCCATACATATTGTAAGGCAGGCATCTTCTGGAAAGGTCTGCATCAGCATTTAGTATGTTGAGTAGTGATGAACCGCTGAAGACAATCTGCATAGATGGATACAGATCATAGATTTCTTTAAGCTCTTTGCTCCAAGTAGGGTATTTATGAACTTCGTCCAGAAACAGATGTTTACCTCCCTGAAGATAGAATTTTTCTACAAGCTCCAGTAACGTGTGACTGCTGAAATAAATGCTGTCGAGTGTACAATAGAGAGCTACCCGGCTTCCGGGTGAATAATTCAATTTGATGTATTGTAGCATTAAGGTTGTTTTCCCTACGCCGCGAGAACCTCTGATAGCAATCAAGCGGTTATTCCAATGAATCTTATTCATTAGTTCTCTTACAATATTGGTGCTTGTTTGCGCCAACATTCTTTCTTGCTTTAAAAACAGGCTATCCATATTCAAAGTGATTTATGTAGCAAATATACGAATTTGTTTAAAGTAAAAAGCAAATTAGGAGGATATTTGTTTAAAGCAGAAAGCAAAATCTGGGTATTTTTGTTTATAAAAGAAAGCAGTTTGAACTTGATTGATTGGAAAATAGAAAAAGGTTGCTCTTGGGGGAGAGCTAACCTTTTTGAGATCATTTAGTTCTGCAGTAGCTTTAAGATATATTTTCCCGGCATAACAATCCGTGCCTTCATCTGTGGTGAACTGTTGATGTCATAGATGATTTTCCAAATTTTGCCTCCCAGTCTTCCGAAGTCCGTCAGTCTGAGAATGGCGTTTTTCTCTTTTATGGATGCAACTTTTTGCCGTTCCAATTCTGTTATCAATCCTTCGTAGTTGTGCGTCTGCCTGTTGAGTGCATACTCTGGAGGAACAAGAAGAATCTCCTCATTCTTCACTGTATCCCCTTGGGGAGATATAGAGGGGTCTGTTTTATTTTCTTTATTCTCTTTATTTGTTGCTAAAGCGTTGCCTGCCTTTGCATCTCTGATTCTCTGTTGGTTAGCCAGTCCTCCATGCTTGCCTGCCTCTCTGTTCGCTTCGCGCTTGGCTTCCAGTGGTCTCATCCGCAGGATAAGCCCGGGCGATGAAAAGGCTGTATCGTCCACCTCAAAGAGTTTATAATTGTAGATAATTCGCTTCGAGGTAGTCACTGTCACTCTCATCTTTTGTGCCAGGATAGGCAGTACCCTCAGATCGGCTTTATATCCGTTCTGTAACCTCAGGAATTCAAGCAGCATCCAGTAGATGCCATATCCTTTCATTCCTTCTTTTTGTATCATCATCATAATTTTAAAGTTATTGCCTGCATTGGCATCATGTAATAAATATGAATCCATAATTCTTCATTCTTAATTTTTCATTCTTCATTTAAACAATCGGTCTCCATTCCAGGAAGTTTTCAATCTGGAAGGTCCTCCATCCTTGCTGTTCCATATCCCAGTATGCTACATGGTTTTTGATGCGCTCAATATCATATTTCCGATGGAAATCGGATTCATAATAAATAAGTGTTCCTCTTGCCATGTAGAATTCGCCATTTTGTTTTCTGTAGGCTATCAGCGCACATCCGTATGGCATGTACTCGGTCAACTGTCGGATGCGTAGTGCCATCCATGCAATGGTTTCTTCGGATAAATCGGTTTCTTGCCTGATAAGTTTTTTCCATAGATTCTCTACTCTCTCATTTTTCGTTACATACTTTTGTTGGTGTCCCAACTTTTGTTTTTCCATTTTTGTACTTTTAGTTATTTGTAAATTGTTTATAATCAACCTTCTGTGATGGCTACACCCTTTGCTCTGGATAGCTACACCCTTTTATGCTTAGGGCTACACCATCCGGGTGAAAGGGTGTAGCCCTTCCACTGTCAGGTTGACGGGGCAAAGTTATGTCCTTTCTTTGGAGTAAACTATCAATGATTTATCCTTACATCATATCCATAGGGGTCTATATGTTCCGTATCTTCCTTTTGTATCACTGCCCATATCTTTCTTAGTTCTGTCATTAAACTGCTTAGTTCCAGTGGAGTATCTTCTCCTTTTTCGTGTTTTAAACCATCACCCGATTTGTATAAGTGCATTCCCAAATCGCTTATGGTGTTAATATTTAGGCCTCTAAAATGGCCTAATTTGAAACTTCTTAGAATTCCTACATACATGTGGGTTTTTGTACCTGCATAATACCGTTCAGCCAGTAAATTTTCGTCGACTATACTAATTCTGCTTACTGTTCTGTTACTGCTTTTGCTCTGATTTTCAACTTGATGTGACCTTTTCTTTGTGTCAGATCCATTCTGATTCTCTTTTTTTTAAATCTTTCATATTGAATAAATTTTAATTAAGTATTTAACTGATATTCACAGTTAAAAATGTCGCAAAAGTAGAAAATAAAGTTCAGATATGATAATGGGGGGGAAGAAAAGTGAAAAAAATGTGATTTTTTGTTGGATTTAAATAACTGTAAATTAGATTGGTAACTTCATTTTTGAAGGTGTTTAAAAAAACGTTCGTTTAATGGACGCAAAGATAGAGGTGTTTTTGGAAACGACAAAATGTTTGATAAAAAATCTTCTTGTGATTACTTCTTTTATACGATAACATTCTGATTATGAGTAATAAAATGGGAGTGAAAATATCAGTTAACATCTATTCATTTTATTGTATTCTTCATCTCCCACTTTTAAAAATAATTGACGTCCATTAAACGAACGTCTAAAAGACACTTTTTGTTTGTGACTGGTTCGTTTATAGCTTTTTACCTGTAAGGTAATGAACTACTATAGAAAATCTGTAGGCAAGAAGGACGCAAAGCTTGCTATATTCTACATAAAGCGTTCGCAAATGATTGAATTTCAGGCATATACAAGGAATTCAAAGCCCCGAGAGAACACCCTTTTCTGAAGTAATCATAAAATGGAAGTGGAGAAAGAGAGCGAAATATGGTATGCCATGCGTGCTACTTATCGCAGGGAGTTGGATGCTATGCGACTACTTGAAAAAGAAAAATTGGGTTGCTTTATTCCGATGCAATATAAGATTAGTATAAAGAAAGGCAAAAAAGTTCGTGTTTTGATGCCAGTCATCCACAATCTGGTTTTTGTTCATGCCTGTCCTTCTGAAGTGAAGCGTGTTAAATCACAGATCAATTACTTGCAATATATAACTGATACTCGTAGTGGTCAGAAAATAATTATCCCAGACAACGATATGCAGCGTTTCATAGCTGTTGCCGGTACCTACAACGACCATCTCTTATATTTCCAACCCGATGAACTGAATTTGTCTAAAGGCACCAGAGTCCGCATCATTGGTGGTGATTTTGAAGGGCAGGAGGGGCTTTTCTTGAAAGTGAAGGGGGCACGTGATCGTCGTGTGGTCATCGAAGTACAAGGTGTTATTGCTGTTGCTATGGCCACTATCCATCCGGATCTTATAGAAGTAATCGAATAATTAACAGCTGTCATTTGCTGGCTGGTAAATCATAAATTTGAAATCATAAATAGTTATGACTCTTTCCGAAGAAACATTTGCTCTTCAGCGTGCTGCGCACGAACTGATGTATTTAGGTATGGACGGGAGTCCGGTCTATAGCGATGACCTTTCCCGTCGTAATGGTGAAGTTTATCGTTTGACCACGGCTTTGTATAACTCTGGTGCTAAAGGTTCTACTACTGAAGAACAGGCAAATGTCTGTCTTGCTCTTTTGATGGGATACAGTGCCTCTTTCATTGATCACGGTGAAAAGCAGGGGCATGTTCAGGAGGTTTTAGATCGTTGTTGGGACATTCTTGATGTTCTTCCGGCTTCATTACTGAAACTTCGTCTGCTTACTGCCTGTTATGGTGAAGTTTTTGACGAACCTTTAGCTGTTGAAGGCCGTTCCATTATCGCTTCTTGGAATTCTGCAACACTTACTTCTGATCAACAGGAAGCCATTGCGGAGTTTCAGAATGTGGTTGATAATCCTTATCCGTGGGAATATATTGATGAATAAGAGATTTCATAATATTAGGTAAGTACCTAAATTATAACTCAAATATCTTGATGAAGATCTGATAAATATTGATCATCTTTGCTGTCTTGCTCATGCTTGTGTCAAGTTTAAGAAGGCTTTGGAGCAAGGTTGTCAGAAGGCTCGTTACTTTCTTTTGAAGATGGGGCGTGAATAAGATACAGACGTATAGGTTTGCCTGCCGATGAAATCCGCAAGCGTCAGAATGATGTTTAAACCAACGGTGTGGTGGAGGATTTGTGGAAAGAGTTGTTTGGCTTGTTTGCATTACCTGAATCTGAGATAAGCGACTTGATGCAACGTGCTTTGAACTATCTTCATTCGCTCTGGAAGCAACTTTTCAACTACCGGAAAAATAGAGAGTATACCATAGACAACTTGGCGGCCGAGTGGGCTATACGTCCCTTGACTGTACAACGGAAAAAACAGCTTGTTCTTTTACAGTACCCAAGAAGTATACTCGGCAACCTATAATACTTTTATAGAAACGTGTAAGCAGATGGATGTTTCGTTCAGGGATTACTTTCGAAGGGGCATGAAAGAACTCCAGGCAGAAAGGGTAGATTACGAGAACCTGCTTCCGCAGACTATAGGTCTCAAATCAAATAATAAATATTAAAAATTATGTTTCAAGATTTTGGCAGATACCCTCAGACATCTGTCCTAAGTGGTGTATACTAGGTTTTGAACGCTTATAAATAATTATACGATGAATATTGCAATTGTAGGAACTGGGTATGTTGGCTTGGTTTCAGGTACTTGTTTTTCAGAAATGGGAATCAACGTGACATGTGTTGACGTTGATGAAAAGAAAATAGAGAATCTTAAGAAAGGTGTTATTTCTATCTATGAACCTGGCCTTGAAGATATGGTTCGTAAGAATATACAAGCGGGCAGATTGAACTTTACTACTGATCTTGCCGATGTTCTTGATGATGTAGAAATCGTATTCAGTGCAGTTGGTACACCTCCCGATGAAGATGGTTCTGCCGATTTGAAATATGTGCTTGCGGTTGCAAAGGCTATAGGGGAAAATATAAAGAAATATACAGTTGTTGTTACAAAATCGACTGTCCCTGTAGGAACAGCAAAGAAGGTGAAAGAAACTATTCAAGCCGAACTTGATAAGCGAGGAGAGAATGTCAAGTTTGATGTTGCAAGTAATCCTGAGTTCTTGAAAGAAGGGGCGGCAATCAAAGACTTCATGTCTCCAGATCGGGTTGTGGTGGGGATAGAAAGTGAGAAAGCGAAAGAAAAAATGTCACGGTTATATAAGCCTTTTATGCTTGTGAGTGACAGGCTAATTTTTACTGATATTCCATCCGCTGAAATGATTAAATATGCGGCAAACTCAATGCTTGCAACGCGTATCTCATTTATGAATGATATTGCGAATCTTTGCGAGCTTGTAGGCGCTGATGTAAATATGGTCCGTAAAGGTATTGGTACGGATACCCGTATTGGAAAGAAATTTCTTTATGCTGGTTGTGGATATGGCGGTTCTTGTTTTCCAAAGGATGTAAAAGCACTTATCAAGACTGCTCAAAAAGTAGGATATGATATGGAAGTACTTCAGGCGGTAGAATCAGTAAATGAAAAACAAAAGTCGATTTTATTCAATAAGCTGATGAAGCATTTTAATGGAGATATTAATGGTAAAACTATTGCCATATGGGGGCTTGCTTTCAAACCGGAAACTGATGATATGCGTGAAGCTCCTGCATTGGTGTTAATTGATAAAATAATCAGTGCAGGGGCATCAGTTAAGGTCTATGATCCGATTGCAATGCCGGAATGTAAGCGTCGTATAGGTGATAAGGTAGTATATTGTAAAGATATGTATGAAGCGGTTGTAGATGTTGATACTTTACTTCTTGTTACAGAATGGAAAGAATTCCGTATGCCAAGTTTAGAAGTACTTAATAAAACAATGAAGAATAAAGTGATTATTGATGGGCGAAATATTTATGATGCTAAGGAAATGGTAGAAAGTGGCTTTGACTATTATAAAATAGGATAACAAGTATCTCATATCGTGGATTAAAATGCGAACTAGGTTAAGATGAGTTCTTAAATATCTGATGAGGAAATACTAATCGTAAGTCAGGGTAAAGATTAGTCGCTGAAAGCAAAAATAACTAAATTTAAAAGTCAGTATTTAATTATAGGCGTATATGTCATGACAAGAACAACAAAGAGGCTCCTGTTCTATTCATAAAGAATGTTACAATAATAATAATGGTAAAAAACTCTTCTTCATCAAATAATAATCTAATTGTAAAGAACACGGCATTCTTATATTTTCGAATGCTATTCTCAATGGGGATTACATTGTATACCTCAAGATTAATCTTGACTACTCTTGGTATAGACGATTTTGGCATTTACAATGTAATTGGAGGTATGGTTTCAATGTTTCTATTTCTGAATACCGCAATGAGTAGTGCCACTTCACGATTTCTTACTTTTGAGATTGGTAAGGGAGAAAAGTCTGAAATATCAAAGGTCTTTTCTGTTTCATTGACGACTCATTTAATTATCATTGCCATTATCTTTGTTTTATGTGAGAGTATAGGAGTTTGGTTCTTAAACTCTAAGATGATCATTCCTGAAGACAGGGTATGTGCTGCCAATATTGTACTTCAGACTTCAATTGCTGCTTCACTTATTAATATCATTCAGGTTCCATATAGAGCTATTGTTGTCTCTTATGAAAAAATGGATATGTATGCCTATATAGAGATATTTAATGTAGTATCGAAATTATTGATAGCTATAGCATTGATATATACTACGTATGATAAATTAATAACATATTCATATTTGTATTTGGTCACTTGTGTCGTCGTTTTTCTTATTTACGCAGTTTACGCTAACTCTAGATGTGTCGGTGCAAATTTTAGTCCAAAATTAGATAAAGATATACTAAAACCAATGTTAACTTTTACCGGTTGGGATTTCTATGGAAATGCTAGTGTAGTAGTGAGAACTCAGGGGGTAAATATGCTCTTAAATATATATTTTGGTCCCGTACTTAACGCAGCCAATGGTATTGCGACACAGGTACAAGGTGCAGCTATGAGTTTTGCAGCAAATGTAATGGCTGCGTTTAAGCCCCAAATTATCAAAAGTTATGCTTTTAACGACTTTGAACGAATGAATCAACTTATATTTGCAGCAGGAAAGTTTGCAACAGTGTTGATGCTTCTTACTTCTATACCTTTAATGATAGAAATGAAATTCGTGTTAACAGTATGGTTAGGAGATTGGCCTCAATATACTTCAGAACTTTGTCGTTTAACTATTATTTTTAATATGATATCCAATCTATCGGCAGTTTTGATTATAGGTATTCATGCTACAGGAAATGTTAGAAGGCCCAATGTAATAAACGGAACTTTATATTTTCTAGTAATACCAATTACTTACATAACCTTTAAATATTTTGGTTCTGGGCCTTTATTGCCATTTGTTATAAATATCATAGCTGTTATTATAGGATTACTGTGTAATATGTGGACATTAAGCATCCTAGTCCAATCGTTTCAACTTAAAAAGTTCTTCATATCGATTTTTACTAAATGTTCTATTGTAGGTTCAGTGACCTATGGATTGACCTATATAATTTATATATTATTAGCTGAAGGTTGGGGAAGATTTTGTTTTGTAATTTGTATTAGTAGTATAATATTGCTCTTTTTTTCATATTATATATTAATGAATTCAAGTGAGAGAAATTTCATTAATAAGATGGTTAGGTCCAAAATTTGTAAGTTCAAATAATTATGGATATATTAGTAAGTATATTGACTCCCTGTTACAATGGAGCTAAGTATATTGATAGATATGCAAAGTCATTATTAGCACAAGACTATTCAAATTGTCAGCTCATCTTTATGGATGATGGTTCTACTGATAATTCAAAAGAGCTTATTATGTCGTATGAAAAGCAATTTAAAGATAAAGGCTTTTCATTTGAATATCATTACCATGATAATTTAGGATTAGGAGCTACAATTGCAGAAGGTATCAAATATGTTAAAGGGACGTATTTAGTTTGGCCCGATGTAGATGACACACTACCGGTCGATTCAATTTCAAAAAAGGTATTTTATTTAGAGCAAAAGGCGGAATATGGACTTGTTCGTACAAGGTTTATGGAGATAATTGAGGGGACAGGCTTTAATCATTCAGAGATTGGTCCATCTTTTAAATTTGATCCTAACAAGGAAAATCTTTTTGAGGATTATCTATTATCAAAAGGTGCTTGGCTTCAGCCTGGATGTTTTATGGTTAGAATGTCTGCATTTGATGATTCTAATCCCAATCGCTACATATTTCCAACACGAAGAGGCCAAGATTGGCAGATGCTATTGCCAATCATGTATAAATACAAATGTGGATTTATTGATGAACCTTTATATGAATATTATATACGTAAAGGTAGTATGTCTGATCAAACAAATGATATTTTAGAGACTGTACTTCATAGGTATGATATGTATGAAGAGTTAATAACTGAGACAGTAAAGCATATGAATATACCTAATTGTAGCATGTATATTCAAATGGTTCACAATCATTATTTGGAAGAAAAGTTAGGAAGATCTTTTGATTATTGTGATAAGAATAAAGCAAAAATATTCTTTAATGAACTTCGAAAAAATAAAGCTGTGACCCCAAAAACTTTAGTTAAATACTTATTGGTACAAACTCCATTTTTGAATAATGTAATAAATAAATTACGATCGCGCTAATTCCAGCAAGAAATTTATGTTTAAAAATATTTCTAAAATAGGAATAGACTGCTGTGGCTGTGGTAACTGCTTCCATATATGTAAAAAGGATGCAATTTCGTTAAAGGCGGATGATGAAGGTTTTATTCAGCCTTTTATAAATTATAATTGTGTAAATTGCGGGGCATGTTTGAATGTTTGTCCACAAACAAAGGAAGTACAAACAATAGATGATCAGCAAGCTTATATTGTACTTACAAAAGATGCGAATATAAAGAAATTATCAGCTTCAGGAGGAGTGTTTGGAACAGTTGCCAAAAGTTTAGTAAACGAGAAAAATGCTTATGTTTGCGCAGCATCCTTTGTAGAAGGAGCTGTAAGGCATATTATCACTCAAGATTATTCTGATATTAAGAAATGTCAGGGATCGAAATATGTTCAAAGCTCTTTAGAAGATTGCTTACCAAAAATCAAAGGAATTCTTAAGGATAAGCAAAAAACTGTTTTATTTTGTGGTACTCCATGCCAAGTAGCAGCTGTTTACTCTTTTTTGAGAGAACGCCCATCAAATCTTTATACATTAGATCTTATTTGCCATGGAGTTCCTAGTCCATTGTTTTTTTTAAAAGATTTAAAGCATTATTGTAAACATCCTGAAAGATTAAGCAATGTAAGGTTTAGGTGGAGAAACCCCATGAGTAATGAGAGTAAGAGTTCTTTTATTCTATCAATAGAAAAGCAAAATATGAGTCGCCTTTATTCGTCAAGTTATGATCCTTACTTTGCTACCTTTATGAAAGGTGAGTCATTCAGATTATCATGTTATCAGTGTCATTATGCAAATTTAAATCGAGTAGGAGATATTACTATCGGCGATTGTGATTCTGCAAAGTTATATCCAAATTTTTACCCTAACGAAAGTAAGTCTTCGATAATTGTAAACAATTCAAATGGAACTGACCTATGGAGTATGGTGAAAAAAAATTTTTTTTATACATATCTAGATTTGCAATATGAGGCTGAAATCAATCATCAACTTTCTATCCCCTTTAAAAAGCCATCGAGTCGTTCCCAAATTTATAGTGATGCAAAAAAAATGAGCTATTGGAAATTTAAGTCTAAATATGCCGCACCTACTACTATGCGACAGAAAGTGCTGGCAATAGTTCAAACCTACATACCGTTTGCATATAAGTGGATTATTCAAAGAACATTAAAATGAAAGTAGGAATAGTAGTTTTCCATAGAACTACAAATTATGGTGCGATTTTACAAGCATTATACACTTGTATCTTATCTCAAAAGCTTAGGTCATAAAGCTGAAATTATTGATTGCAAATTAGAAGAGATGGTATCTTTATTCCGTCCGATAAACATACCAAATATTATTCAGAAAGTAAAGAAAATTATAATTAATATTTGTATGATACTTTCTTTAAAAAAGAAGAATTTATTGAAAGAAGCAAATACTAATCATCAGCTATCACATTCTTTCAAGCGTCCAGATGTGCAAGATAGTATCTATAGGGATGCGTACAGCTTAAGTTTCAAAAGGATGAAAAGCAAATATGCTCCTCCTACAACAAAGAACAAAAGATACTATTTTGTTTTCAGACATACATCCCTTTCTTGTATAAATTACTTTTAGGAAAAACTATTTAATATGAAAGTTGGTATATTGACATTTCATAGAGCCACAAATTATGGTGCTATCCTTCAGGCTTATGCATTGGTCCAGTATCTTATTAATCAGGGTTATGATGCAAAGATTGTGGACTATAAGCCCAAAGGAATGGGTATATTATATGCACCAATAAACGTTCCGGGGTTCTTAAAGAAGATTAAGAGAATAGTGCTTAACTTGCTCATTTTACCTTCTCTTCTGACTAGGTACAAGAAAAGAGAAATGTTCTGGAAATATATTAATAAAGTTATTCCAATGACCGACATTGTTCTGTCTTCAGGCGATCTACCACGTATGGATGCTTATATTGTAGGAAGTGATCAGGTATGGAGTATCTGTTTTACTGGTGGGATTGACAATCTATATTGGGGACAGTTTGACAGAAATGGTGCGAAACTGATTTCATATGCTGGTTCAGCTGCCGAAAATATGGGCGATTCTTTTTATTCTAATGAGAATGCTAAATTACTTGAGTCTTTCGATTTCATTAGTGTAAGAGAAAAGGAATTGCAAGGCTATCTGCAAACACAGATACCAAATAAAAAAATAGAAAAGGTCTTAGATCCGACTCTCATGGCAGGAGTTGATTTCTTTGATGAATTGATCGCAGACGAAGTGCCTTTGGAAAAAAAGTATGTTTTGGTTTACCAAGTGATTCGAACTAAAGATGCGTTGATTAGTGAATATGCAAAACAAATAGCATCTCGAGCAGGATGGAATATAGTGGAAATTAAGAATTCGCGACTCTATATATGTAGTCAAGGTAAATTCTCTATATCAAAGGAACTGCAGAATCCTACACAATTTGTTAGCTTGTTCAAATATGCGCAATTTGTCATTACAACATCCTTCCATGGTACTGCATTCTCTCTTATGTTTAACCGTCCGTTTAGTGTTGTATCAATTAACGATGAAGTAGATTCTCGAGCCAGAGATTTATTGATGCAATTGAATCTGACAGATAGGTTAGTTTCACTGCCTCTAAATAAGGTACAAAAAGATGTTGATTGGGAGGGTGTTAATTTCAAACTGCAAGAACTCCGTATGCCATCAAGAGAGTTTCTAAAAAAGGCATTAAGATAATGAGTATATCAAGAGACATATTATCAGCATACCGTAAACTCCAATATAAGGTTTGCAGGCGTTTAGAATATGGCACGATGCTCCCAGGGGAGTTGTGCACACATACACCTTTTGAGGAGGAAAGCAATCATGGAGATGTGGTGCATCCTTGTGTGCGGTATGTTCCTGAAGGTTATCTTGGTCATAAGTGGTGGATGGTCTATACGCCTTATTATGCTGCTAACGACAAGACAGAGAACCCAATACTCTGTTATGGAGACAATGAGACGAACAACCCTCCTACACACTGGATAGTAGCGTATCAGGTGCAAGGGCAACCTACAAAAGGATACAATTCGGATCCTGCTTTGCTCTATGCTAACAAGAAGTTATATGCCTTTTGGCGTGAGAATCTTACAGATAGGTGCGATATAAACGGATATACAAGAGCTACTTTTGGGGCGGAAGTGTTTGAGGATGGAATTGGAGAAGTATTCGGTCCTGTTGTGGGAACTAAGGATGCAGAAATCGACCCAGAAACAAGCCCTGCTTTTATAAAAGAACAAGATGGCACATATCGTTGTCTTGCCACACATATCACATTTCATAGTAAGACCATCAAACGGCTACCTGCTTTTTTGCAGAAGATCATCAATCCTGTAATTTTCATATCTGATTTGATGGGATTCTGGAGTCAGCAGAAGGTTCATGGCATTGCCCAATGGTCGTGCGACAAGGTGAACGGAAAGTTTCACTTAGAAGGTACGGTAAAATTTGAAGATAAGAATGTTCTTTACCACCCTTGGCATATTGATTTCTTTGAGTGTGAAAGGAAGCTTTTCGCAATCGTACAGAGCAACCAGTGTAATGCTGATATTTGTCTTGCGGAGAGTAAGGATAGAGTACATTTTCGTTTCTTTAAGAAGCCGCTTATGACTAATGAGACCTGTGGAAAAGTGGGAATATATAAGCCTACTGCCGGAGTTGTGGATGGCAGATTCTTTCTCTACTATACTGCTCAGGATGTTGATAACAGGGCTCTCAACAAACTGTATCTCATCACAATGGATTTTAATGAATTGCTAAAGAAACTGCAATGAATATAGTCTTTTTTCATGGTAATGGCATAGTGCCTACATTAGGAGGCATTTCTCGTATAACAGATACTCTGGGTACATTATTCGTTGATAAGGGCAATAATGTATGGTATATTGGAGCGCAAGACAAGCATAAAGGGCAGAAATACTGCAGTTGGCAGAGTTTCCTGCCGTCATCTGAGTTGTTTGCTAATGAGAATATCAGATATATTATTAATTTTATAAAAAAACATCAGGTAGATGTAATAATTAACCAATGTGCCCTTGACCATCGTAGTGCTCAATTTCTTGCTATATGCAAAAAGGAAGTAGATTTCCTGTTGGTGTCATGTTTTCATAATTCTATTCTTACTCCAGTATTGAATGGGGCTTACCAAAAAGAGTATCTTTTAAAAACAAAAGGTTTTGGATGGCTTTTTTACTTGATGAAAACTCGTCTTATATCGTCCATAATGACTGCGTTTTATATCTGTAAGTATCGCAAGCACTACCTGTCAACCGTCCAGAATAGTGATCGAGTTGTGTTGTTGTGTGACGGACAACAGTCAGAGCTGTATCGAATGTGTGGTATTACATCTTCTGAAAAAGTACGCGTCATCCCTAACTGTACAGATATAAATATTGAACAGCCACAGTGTAAGGAACAGATAGTTGTTTGGGTAGGTACATTTGACTATTCTGTTAAACGACCTGACAACATGTTGCGTATATGGAAACAGGTTGAATCCAAACATCCTGATTGGAGTCTGTTGATGTTGGGTGATGGACCATCATGGAAAGAGATGAAAGAATTGTCAAAATCGTTAGGTCTGCGACGAGTCTCTTTTAGCGGTAGAGTGCAAACTGAGGAATATTACAAAAAGTCTTCAATTTTGTGTGTCACAAGTGTTCATGAATCTTTTTCGCTTGTAACGTTGGAGGCTCAACGAGCAGGTTGTGTGCCTATATTAAATAACGCTTTCAGTTCGGCTCCTATGCTCATTCAGGATGGTGAGAATGGCTATCTAGTTCCAGCGTTTGATAACAATGCTTTTGCTAATATACTTGATTCGTTGATGAGCAATCCAGTGAAGAGAGAGAAAATGAGTATGAAAGCAGTAGAGAGTATAAAACGTTTTTCATTTGATGTGGTTTATGCCCAATGGCTGAAAGAACTAAAGAATGATTAATAGTGCTGATTTTTATATCCAATGAAGGATCCAAATAAATTAATTTCTTTTGTTGTCGCCTTTCAGGTGATAGCTCAAGGATGTAAGAATATCCTAGTGCAAGGATTTCCATTCTTTTATGAAATAAACGATATGTTGAATGTCGTAATTATGGGTGGTTCTTTGCTGATGTATGTATATGCTTTGTTAACAACGGGGAGATTGCGAATACCTGTTCAAACTATAGCTGTTCTATTCTTTGTGGGAATGACCTATTTATTTACTTATATGTTTTGCTCTCAAAACGCAAAATACATTCAGCCTACTATTCTTAGAACACTTGTAGCTTGCTTCTTTACTTTTCTGCTTGTAAGCAAACTGTCGATTTTTGAATATCTTTGTGATTATTTCACCAAAGGTTCTTTCTTGATAACTTTGAGTGGCGTATTATATGCTGGAATTATCAACGTGATAGGTCATAGTACCACTTCTGAATGGAGTACGTATTCTATGACTATGTCAAATGTGCTGCTTTTGTCTGTACTTTGGCAGTTAAATGCGTATTTCGACTCAAAAAACAAGCTGGCACTTATTGCTGCAGTTATTGGTTCTGTGGTGATATTTATATATGGATCAAGAAATCCGTTCTTAGCCATTGTTTTCTTTGTTTCGATAAAAATATTATTCAATTCTAAAAGGAAGAGTTCGTCTGGAGCCGCCATCAAATTGTTCTTTGTTTCTTTTGTTTTGATTGTATTATCTTTTTTCAAGGAAATACTTGCTTTCTTTGGAGGAATGCTTGACTCCTTTGGGCTGAGCAGTCGCACTCTATATTATCTGATAAATGCAGATACTGAAGATATTACTACAGGCAGAGCTGAGATTCATGACAAGTTGTGGGATATAGTCCTAAATGCTCCTTTTTTAGGTTTTGGTGTTGCCGGTGATGAAGTGGTAATACAAGAACTCGCTCATAGCATGTACCTAAGTATTTTCGTTACATATGGAATGATATTGGGTAGTTTTGTTATTCTTTATCTATTCTTTCAAACTATAAAAGGTATTCGTAGAACATCCGGCCTAAATCATAATGTAATTATTATGTACGCCTGCCTCGTCTTTCCAAGAAGTTTTACGGGAGGCGATATTTGGGCAAATGATTATTTATGGTTTTTAATGGCGTTAATCATATCATCTCTCCAACAAAGAAAAAGAGCAATAGTTTAATACAAATAGTTTAGAACTATGAATATTAAATCATTTTTAAATTATGTAAGTCCAAGACTCCTTACTAGTCTTCAGTTTTTCTATCATTTCCATAAGCCACTGAACTGGTTCAGTCCAAAAGATTTGAACGAGAAAATCAACTGGTTGAAGTTTAATTCTGACACGAGTTTGTGGACATTGTGTGCTGACAAATACCGTGTACGTAAATATATTAATGAGAAAGGGCTTGATGATATTCTTGTGAAACTATATGGTGTTTGGGAAAAAGCAGAGGATGTGGATTGGGATTCTCTTCCGGATTCCTTTGTTCTGAAGACAAATAACGGAAGTGGTGATATTCTTGTTTGTAAAGACAAAAGCAAACTGGATATAGAAAATACAGTTAGGAAGTATTCTGCATTACTCTCAAAATCGTTTAGTGAGATAAATGGCGAGCCCCACTATGCTGCCATGAAACCTTGTATGATAGCTGAGGAAGTGCTTGACTGCAAGAAACAGCCGATAGAAACAGACACGCTGATAGACTACAAAATTTGGTGTTTTGATGGAAAACCTCATCATATATGGGCATGTTTCAACAGACATCAAGGGTCTGTAGAGGTGGCTACCTATGACCTAGATTGGAAACGACACGATGAGTGTAGCATTTTTACTTCACATTATAAACAAGCCCAATCAGATTTGCCAAAACCTGTGTCATTAGACAAAATGCTTGAGATTGTCTCAAAACTTTCATGTGGAATACCTCAGGTTAGGGTGGATTTGTATGAAGTTGATGGCAAACCATATTTCGGCGAGATGACTTTTTCGTCAGCTGGTGGATTTATGAATTTCTATACATCCAAATTTCTGCGAGAGATGGGTGATTTGGTGGATCTGTCATTAGCAAAAAGAAAATAAAGAAGAGATGTACGACAAAATAGTTTTTTTAGTTAGTTCACTCTCTCAACCTCGGGCAATCCGCAGAGTGGAATCTATAGCAGCCCTCGGGTATGAGGTAGAAGTGTACGGATATGATAGAGTGCAGTACAACTGCAATAAGTTTTCTGATAAAATTCCGGTGACCATCTTAGGGCAGATGTCGAAAGGTGATGGGTATCTTGAAAAGATTAGAACCGTAAAGCGAGATATTGCTCGTGTCGTAAAGGGACACAAGGGGCAGAGTTGCCTTTATTATTCCTTTGGTTACTTCGAGAGCATCTTCCTTCGTCTGAAAGGCGTTCCATACGCATACGAGATTTCGGATATAGTATACGGCTTTCCTTCTTTCGGTAAAGTCCGTCCTTTGCTTCGGGCTATTGACCGTAATCTTGTGAAGAATGCTCAATTTACTTTGCTGACGTCTGAAGGTTTCAAGGGGTTCCTTAACCAGCCAAAGGCAAGATTTATTGTTCAGCCAAACAAGGTAAACCGTAAGATTATTGGTGTGGAGCGCAAGCCGCTCAATCTGGAGGATGGGCACTTTATATTTTCATTTGTGGGTTCGATACGCTATGCCTCAATGATGCGTTTTGCTCGAACCATAGGAAAGTATTTTCCTCAGCATGAGTTTCACTTCCATGGAGTGGCAAATGTGGAATCGACCCAGAAAGCTATTGATGATATGATGAAATTGTACCCGAATATCAAATTGTTTGGTGCTTTCAAAAATCCTGATGATTTCGAACATATTTATAATTCTGTAGATGTTGTGGTGGTGACATATGGAGTAGAATCGCTCAACGAAACTATTTTGGATCCAAACAAATTGTATGAGGGTATTTTTTTCTGTCGTCCGCTGATTGCTACTAAGGGGACTTTTCTTGCTGAACAGATAGAAAGTTACGGTTGTGGCATCAGCATAGACTCTTCGACAGAAGAGGCAATACGTGATTCGCTCAGCCAGCTGACAATAGAGCAACTTAATAATATTTCTAGAAAAGAATATGAAATAGAACGCGAAGAGGTTTTTGACAGTATGGATAATCTTTCAACATTACTTGAGGAGATATGCAAGAAAAGAAAGAATTGAATTGGGTAAATGTGGCAAAAGCGATAAGTATTATCACTGTGTTGTTTGTGCATACAGAAAACTATTACGGTCTGAAACTTGGCGAAATCAATCAATTCTTGTGCGGATTCTATGTAAATGCTTTCTTCTTGATTAGCGGATATTTACTTTTCCGCAAGCAACTTAATAAACCTGCCATTGAAGCAGGTTCGGTTAAATATATAACAGGGGGAGGTAAGTATTTGATATCAAATGTCTTATATAGATTGTATGTCCCCATGATTATATTCTCAGTAATTGAGTTTTTACCGAAGATTATGATAACTCACAGGACGTTTGAATTTAATGCATTTTTAATTGAGACAGTAGGAGCAGGCACCTATTGGTTTACATCTGCTCTTCTGATTGCTGAGGTGATTATTGCCTTGCTTTTGGTAACTAGAAGGCAAAATATTGGATTTTACGTCGTAGTTCTAGGAATAATATCTTCTATAGGCATGTATCTTTATGACATAGAAATTTTCCACCTACATCGCGAACCATTTTTTGTTAGCAGGGGAATGCTGGCTTGTTTCTTCTTGGGATTAGGAGCCTTATACTGGAAATATGAGACATGGTTTGATAGAGTTATCAACAAATACACCATCCTGCTTTTTATAGCACTCTATTTGTATATAGCTTATTTCTGTCCAGTTGCTCCAAGATTTATGGTCTCAATGGGGGATATGGATGTATTAGGCTACTTTTTCGGATTCCTTGGGTCTGTTATATTAATCTGGTTTTGTAAACAGTTGCCACAGATAAAAACTCTCACATTTATTGGTCGAAATAGTATCTGTTTCTATTTCATGAGTGGTGCGTTGCCAATCACATTATCTGCTATCGTAAAAAGAATTTATCCTGATCCGTCTTTTTGGGGGGTATTTTTAGTATTTGGGCTTACATTAATTGGGGCGTATATAGCAAGCTTGGTTATTGTGAAATATCTGCCATGGATGCTTGATATTAGGAAATTAAAAAAATGATGAAAAAGAATGTGGATGAATACAACAAGGTGAGCTATATGAATGCACTCGTTTTGTGGTGGCTGTGTTTGAGGATGAATTCAGGTCAAGCACGAATACTACAACCTTAAAAATGCGGATAATACGTGCCGTCCCCGCAGAAATGTAGTCAAAGGAATAAGCTTTACCCTAATTTGGCCACTGATTTAGCCGTAGCCCGTTTCATGTCTTGCCATAATACCCATCTGAATACGATGAAAACGGTGTCCCACCTGCTTACTATATACAATCTTTTAAGAAATACGGTATTGCTTCCGGATTCGGTGCTTGATATAGACGAGACATGGACCCGAGTGAGAATAAAATTTAAGGGGGACAAGAGCAAAATTGGTAAGTATTTTAAGAAATGTGTCCGAGATATTATAAACAAGATACAAAAGGTTTCTTACTTTCTATATGATAATGATGGGAATGACAACTGGGGGGGACGTCCTATAAAAGAGTTCTTAAAACAACTTCCAAGGTTCTTTGCAATTGGACGACTATAATGTTTACCGGCACTTGACCAAAAACAATCTTTTTTAGTTAAAACAAAAAAACGTGGTTGCTGGAAGTTCTTTTTTAAGGGGGTAAAAGCAGTTGAGTGCTCACTTTATATTAAGAAATACTTAAAATATAGCTACAGAATATATGTTGTAATTTAGAAATACTTTAAATAATAAAGACTAATGAAAAAAAAAGCATTAATAACTGGCATCACTGGTCAAGATGGGTCTTTCCTTGCTGAGTTTTTAATTGATAAAGGTTACGAAGTTCATGGTATTCTTCGCCGTTCTTCCTCTTTTAATACAGGTCGTATTGAGCATCTTTATTTGGATGAATGGGTACGTGATATGAAGCAACAACGGTTGGTTAATCTTCATTATGGAGATATGACGGACAGTAGTTCGTTAATTCGTATTATTCAGCAGGTGAAACCCGATGAAATCTATAATCTTGCTGCGCAAAGTCATGTAAAAGTATCTTTTGATGTTCCTGAATATACGGCTGAAGCTGATGCTATAGGAACACTTCGTATGCTTGAAGCAGTCCGTATTCTTGGTTTGGAGAAAAAAACGCGAATTTACCAAGCTTCTACTTCTGAACTTTTTGGTAAAGTTCAAGAGGTCCCTCAGAAAGAAACTACTCCTTTTTATCCTCGTAGTCCTTATGGGGTAGCCAAACAATATGGTTTCTGGATTACAAAGAATTATCGGGAAAGTTATGATATGTTTGCTGTGAACGGCATTCTTTTTAATCATGAGAGTGAACGACGTGGTGAAACATTTGTTACAAGAAAAATTACTTTAGCTGCTGCTCGTATTGCTCAAGGTTTTCAAGATAAATTGTATTTGGGCAATCTTGATGCTCGCCGTGATTGGGGATATGCGAAAGATTATGTAGAGTGTATGTGGCTCATCCTTCAACACGATACGCCAGAAGATTTTGTAATAGCTACTGGTGAGATGCATACTGTTCGTGAATTTGCTGTTTTAGCTTTTCGAGAGGCTGGCATTGATCTTTGTTGGGAAGGTGAAGGAATTCATGAAAAAGGGATTGATGTAAAAAGTGGTAAGGTTCTTGTAGAGATAGATCCTAAGTATTTCCGTCCTTGTGAGGTAGAACAATTGTTAGGTGATCCAACTAAAGCAAAAACTTTACTCGGCTGGAATCCGATAAAAACTAGTTTTCCTGAGTTAGTGAGAATCATGTTAGCCCATGACATGAGTTTTGTGAAGAAGTTGTATCGGAAAAGTTACATTAAATAAAATTGATTGATTTGTACTGCTGTATGATCTTGACAAAGCTAGGCGTTGATTTAAGATGAAAATGAATATAAATAAAGTGGTTATAATAAATCAGTCAACAGGTTATTTGACTGTTGATATTGTTAATGCATACTGTAAGATTTATAAAGATGTAACACTCATAACAGGAAGGGTGGAAGAGTATGAACGAAAATTGTCTCCTAATGTCAAAATATATAAGATAATATCTTATAATAAATCGTCTGTTTTTAAAAGGATTCTTACATGGACTATTGGTTTTGTACAAATATTCTTTATTTTATTATTTAAGTTTTCAAATGCTTTGGTTATTTATGTTACTAATCCGCCTATTACCTATTTTGCATCTTTATTATTGAATAATCAATATATAATTATTGTATATGATATTTATCCAGATGCGCTTAGAAATGTGAAGATATCATCTAATACTTTAATTTATAAATTTTGGGCGAAAATTAATGTAAGGTTATATAAAAATGCTATACGGATTTTTACTTTGAGTAGTGGAATGAAGGAGTTACTAAAACAATATGTAGATGAATCTTTGGTTCGAGTAATACCCAATTGGAGTTCTACAAATTCTCTGACTCCAATTCTTAAAAAAGATAATCCTTTTATACAAGAGCATGGACTACAAGGGAAATTTGTAATTATGTATTCTGGTAATATCGGTTATACACATAATGTAGAGATTATATTGGAATTAGCTCGTAAACTTAAGGAGACTAGGGACATTTATTTTATGATTATAGGTAATGGCGGAAAGAAATCTCAATTAATGGATTTGGCAAACCAATATAATCTAAATAATTGTACCTTCTTAGACTGGCAGCCTGCAAATAAAATGAAGAATTCACTGTGTGCGGCTGATTTGTCTGTTGTGACATTGACGGAGGATACAGCATTTGTTAGTGTACCTAGTAAGACTTACAATATTCTATCTGTTGGTTCACCTTTGTTGTGTATTGCTCCCAAGAAGTCAGAAATAGGTTTATTGGTGGAGAAAGAACATTGTGGTCAATGTTTTGAGAAAGATGAGGTTGAACGGATGATTTGTTATATTAATAGGCTAGTAGAAGATAAAGAATATAAGGCTTGTTTGGCGAGAAATGCACTAAATGCAGCTTCTCACTATACCTACAAGAATGCAGATCAATATATAGTATTATAATATATAAATTAATAGAATTCATTAATCATTTATGTATTTACATTATTTTAAGCGACTGATTGATTTTATCATTGCTTTTTTTGTATTAATAATTATTTGGCCAATATTATTAGCTATGACAATCTGGTTGCATTTTGCAAATAAGGGTGCAGGCGCTTTCTTTCTTCAAGAACGTCCTGGAAAGAATGGAAAACTTTTCAAAGTCATCAAATTCAAAACAATGACTGATGAACGGGATGAAGATGGCAACTTATTGCCGGATGAGAAACGTTTGACAAAAATAGGAAGGTTCGTTCGTTCCACTTCTATTGATGAATTGCCTCAATTGATTAATGTGTTGAAAGGCGATATGGCCTTGATAGGCCCTCGCCCCTTACTTCCGCAATATCTTCCTCTTTATTCTGAAGAACAGGCCCGTCGACATGAAGTTCGTCCAGGTATTACAGGCTGGGCGCAGTGCCAAGGACGTAACCTTTTAAAATTTAGTAAGAAGTTTGAATATGATGTATGGTATGTAGATCATTGCTCCTTTACTCTTGATCTTAAAATTGTTAGAATGACTATTGGGAAAGTTTTAACAAAGTCTGGTGTGGGTGATGGAGCTAGTGATATGAAAGATGTAGATGATCTAAATTTTATGGAAAGGTTACATTTATGATTTTGTTGAATGATGCTATTAGGTTACGAAAAGCTAATTCTTTAGATAAGGATCAGTTGTTTATATTGAAGAATAATGCTAAAGTTGCTTCTTTATTAGGGGGCTTTAATACATTCTATTCTATAGAAGATATTTCCAAATGGATTGATTATCATAATTCTAAGCTTGATGAAGTATTGTTTTTGATTGAGGATATTGAAAACCAGCATATAGTAGGCCATGTCGGATTGTATAATATTGACTATAGAATTAGAAAATGTGAATATGCAATAATGATTGCAGATGAAAAATATCAAGGAAGAGGAATAGGGCAATTATGTACAGAAGCTATGATCTCATTTGCGAGAGATCAGTTAAATGTACAAAAAATTACTTTATCGCTCTTAAGTACTAATAAGACGGCATTATCTCTTTATATTAAGAATGGATTTGTGCAAGAAGGCTTATTAAAACGTGAACAATATAAAGATGGTAAATACCAAGATGTAATCCTTATGGCTAAATTCTTTTGAAGTATGAGAGAATTTGGTTCTGATTATCATTTGTTGGACGATTACTTTTCTAATAGAGCTTCTTTACAAAGAATATATCCTAATGCTTTATTTTATGCCAATGGTCGTCAATGTATAAAAGCCTTGATAGAACAAAATGGGTGGCAGCGCATCTGGATGCCGCAATATTTTTGCTATGAGGTGATTGAAGCAATAGAGGCTACAGGAGTTGAAATTATTTATTATGTAGATTATCCAACTTGTGATGATATAAATAGTATCTCAAAGTTAAAGTTTCAAACTGGAGATGTGCTATTTAGGGTTAACTATTTTGGGTTAAGGAATTATCGGGATGAGAAAAACATTTCAATACCAGTTATAGAAGATCATTCTCATGATTTGTTAGGGCATTGGGCTTTATATAGTAATGCTGATTGGTGCATAGCTTCATTACGGAAGTCCCTTCCAATTGCGGAAGGGGGAATGTTATGGTCTCCTAAAAGTAAGACAATAGAAAAAAAGCCAACTTTAACGTCAGAAAATTGCTCAATTGCTAAAATACGCTGGGAAGCAATGGCGCAGAAAAGTACATACTTGAAGGGAAAAGGAATTTTAAAGAATGAATTCAGAACAAAATTTATAAATACGGAAGAACTTTTATCATCCCTTCCTTTTTCTCTTATAGATAGTGAATCTATAAATTATTTGAATCATTTTGATATTAATGCATGGTATAATATCAAAAAGAAGAATTGGAAATATTTGAGAGATACATTTTTTAAAGATATTAATATTTTAACTCCAGAAGAAGAGTTTTGTAATCCATTCTCCTTTATTATTATTATGGATGATATAAAAACACGAGAATTGGTCTATAAGAAGTTTATTCAAATGGCTATTTATCCTGCGATACTATGGAATATACCAAGTGATGCAATAGTGGAGCCTGCTGTGAATGATATTAGTGGGCGGATACTATCTATCCATTGTGATGGTCGTTATGCTGAAGATGATATATGTGAATTATCATACAAATTAAGGCAAGTGTTAATATGATACAGATTATAGATCTTGGTCAATCAACAACATGGGATGAAATTGTTAAATCATTTCCTAATTATGATGTGTATTATTTAAGTGGATATGTGAAATCTTTCTACATTCACGGAGATGGTGAACCTCAATTACTATATTATACTTCTTCTACTTTAAGGGCTATATATGTATATATGAAACGTTGCATTAACAATATTTTCTATGACATAATAACTCCTTATGGTTATGGTGGAGTACTTTTTAATGGGGAAATCTCTTTTGAAAATCTTGAGAGCTTCAACAAAGATTTTTGTTCCTATATGGTTAAAAATAATATTGTAGATAATTTTGTTCGATATCATCCTGTGTTAAAAAATGCAGAGAATATGCGCGAAATATCAACTGTGATAGATTTGGGTAAGACTATTGCTTTGAATTTGTCTTCTGAAGATATGATATGGCAGAATATTACTAGTAAAAATCGTAATATGATACGTAAATCCGAAAAAAATGGAGTTGAAATATTCCATGGTAAATCCAATTCTTTATTTGGTGATTTTATACAGATTTATAATGAAACAATGACCAAGGATGGTGCGGATAAATACTATTATTTTGAGAATAATTTTTATCACTCTATCCATAAAGATTTATTTGATAATTATGAAATGTTTTATGCTGTTTATGACAATAAAATAATAGCAATGTCTATCATTCTTTTTGCAAATAATCAAATGCATTATCATTTATCGGGTTCATTAAGTGAGTTTCGTAATTTAGCTCCTAGTAATTTACTGTTGTATAAGGTTGCAATTTGGGGATGTCAACAAGGGTTTAAGACTTTTCATTTAGGAGGTGGAATCGGATCTAATGAAGATAATCTCTATAAGTTTAAGGCTGCATTTAATCGTGCATCTGATTATCAGTTTTCAATAGGAAAACAGATCTTTAACCAAAATATATATAATGCTTTGGTAGAGGAAAAGGCTATGTTGGACATAAATTTTGATAGGAAATCTACTTTTTTTCCTTTGTATAGAAGTTAAGTAAAAGCATGCTTGATATTTAATAACTTCTTTTTTCTGATATGGTATTAAAATCATTGTTTATAAAATGTAATAAAATCCTTAAATGGCTATTGGTTCCATACTACTTGTGGCAAAAATAGTCTTTTACTTTTCAGTTTATTATTTTCTTTTAATCATATATTTTCATGGACAAGAGAATTTATCTTTGCCTCGCTCATATGAGCGGCAAGGAGCAAGACTTTATACGCGAAGCTTTCGATACAAATTGGGTAGTTCCTTTGGGGCCCAACGTGAATGCTTTCGAAGACGACCTGAAACATTTTGTGGGTCAGAATAAGGAAGTAGTCGCATTGTCGGCAGGTACGGCAGCCATCCATTTAGGTTTAATTCAGCTTGGCGTCAGTGTAGGTGATGAGGTAATTTGCCAGTCATTCACTTTCTGTGCTTCAGCTAATCCTGTGGCTTATCAGGGAGCTACGCCTGTATTTATCGATAGTGAAGAAGATACCTGGAATATGGACCCTGCTTTACTGGAAGAAGCTATCAAAGACCGAATTGCGAAAACAGGTAAAAAACCCAAAGCTATTCTTCCTGTACATCTTTATGGTATGCCTGCCAGGATAGATGAGATTTGTGCTATTGCTGCGAAATATGATATTCCTGTATTGGAAGATGCTGCCGAAGCTTTAGGTTCTGAGTTCAAGGGACAGAAGTGTGGTACGTTCGGTACTTTTGGTGTGTTGTCTTTCAATGGAAATAAGATGATCACTACTTCGGGTGGTGGTGCGTTAATCGTTCCTGATGAAGCGGCAAAGAAGCAGACCATGTTTTATGCTACTCAGGCTCGTGAACCTTTCCCTCATTACCAGCATGAAAAGATCGGTTACAATTATCGCATGAGTAATATCTGTGCGGGGATCGGCCGTGGTCAGATGACTGTGCTGGAAGATCATATTGCCCATCACCGCCATGTGCATGATCTTTATGCAAAGGCTTTTGAAGGTGTGGAAGGTATTACGCTGAAATCTAATCCTGACGATCGCTTCAATGCTAACTATTGGTTATCTACGATTCTGATTGATCCGGAGAAGGCAGGTACTAACTATGACGAAGTTCGTGTGCAACTTGATGCTAAAGGTATTGAGACCCGTCCTTTGTGGAAACCTATGCATCTTCAGCCTGTCTATGTGAATAATCCTTGTTATGTAAATGGTGTTTCAGAACGTTTATTCAATATGGGGTTATGTATCCCTGCCGGACCTTGGGTGACGGATGAAGATGTGGCATACATCGTGGAGCAAATAAAAGCGTGTTTGAAAAAGTAATTTATAACGCTTAGGTATAATATTCATTTATAACTACTTACAACTTTTCTCAGAAAAACCACTCTCTTCACTCGTTTTCCTGCTTTTATTAGAGATTTAATCCTCACCTTTGCATCAACGTTGATCAACAAAGTGAATTAAAAACAGAATTTAAATCTCTAAATGAAAAAGTATGAGTGTAATTTTTAGAACGGTAGAGAGGCCGTCTGACCCTCGGGTTGAGAATTCTCCCAAAAAGTTTTTCCCTCAGTTAATAACTTTAGGACAGAGCGTGGACTTGGCATTTATAGCCCAGAAAATGCAGGATCGTTCTTCGCTTTCTATCGGTGATATCCGGAGTACTATGCAGAACTTCGTGGAGAAGCTGAAAGAGCAGTTGCTGGAAGGTAAAACTGTAAATATTGCCGGATTGGGCGTATTTATGCTGGCTGCAAAATCTAAAGGAGAAGATAAGACTGAAAATGTGACCGCCAAGAGTGTGGAGAGTGTTCGTATCTGCTTCCAGGCCAACAGGGAACTGAAGATAACCAAGACTGCTACCCGTGCCGGTGAAAAACTGGATTTGGTCAGCTTGGATGATTATCTGAAAAATCTAGCTAATGTTCCATCAGGAGGTGGTTCAGATGGTGGCTCAGGAGGTAATTCGGGTGATGGGGGAATAGAAGACGATCCTCTGGGATAGATTCCAAAGCCGCCGGCTTTGGAAATTAAAGAATTAAGAATTAAGAATTAAAGACTGCGCAGTCTGTTGATCGCTGAATATTAATCATTAAAAAAGCTTCTCTTATGAAAAAAACGAGTTGGAATGTGATATTGAAAGTCATTATTGCCGTAGCCAGTGCCATTGCAGGTGTGATTGGCGGTCAGGCAATGACCATTTAAGAATAAGTTTGATATAAACGTAAAGAGCTGTTTTCGAATTTCGGGAATGGCTCTTTTTTTGTTTGGTAGAATAGGGATGATTTTGATTAATAAGCGTTATCTTTGCCATCCCTTTATAATTCATAGTATTTAAAAATGGCAGAACAAAAAAGAACTCCCCGAAGTAACTCCAAGGCAAAAGTGCAGCCTGTAACTGACTACGGACGTATACAGCCGCAGGCTCCGGAATTGGAAGAAGCTGTATTGGGAGCATTGATGATTGAGAAAGACGCTTATTCATTGGTAAGTGAAATTCTTCGCCCGGAGTCTTTTTATGAACACCGGCACCAGTTGATTTATTCCGCTATCACCGATCTGGCTGTGAATCAGAAGCCGGTGGATATCCTCACGGTAAAAGAACAGCTTGCTAAACGTGGTGATCTGGAAGAGGTGGGCGGACCGTTCTACATTACCCAGTTAAGTAGTAAGGTTGCCTCTTCGGCACATATTGAATATCATGCACGTATCATCGCGCAGAAAGCATTGGCACGCGAACTGATTACGTTTACCAGCAATGTTCAGAGCAAGGCTTTTGATGAGACTCTGGACGTGGACGACTTAATGCAGGAAGCTGAGGGAAGGCTCTTTGAGATTTCTCAGCAGAACATGAAGAAGGATTATACACAGATTAATCCGGTTATTGCTGAAGCATACCAGTTAATTCAGATTGCAGCTGCCCGTACCGATGGTTTGAGTGGTTTGGAGAGTGGTTTTACCAAACTTGATAAGATGACTTCCGGTTGGCAGAGATCTGACCTTATTATTATCGCTGCCCGTCCGGCAATGGGTAAGACGGCTTTCGTGCTTTCCATGGCAAAGAATATTGCGGTGAATTATCGCAATCCGGTAGCTGTGTTTTCGCTTGAAATGAGTAACGTACAGTTGGTGAATCGTTTGATATCCAATGCGTGCGAAATTCCAAGTGAGAAAATCAAGAGTGGACAGCTGGCAGATTATGAATGGCAGCAGTTGGACTATAAATTGCGTGACCTTCTGGATGCGCCGTTGTATGTGGATGATACTCCTTCTTTGTCTGTATTTGAGCTTCGTACAAAAGCCCGTCGTCTGGTGCGTGAGCATGGAGTGAGGATTATTATTATCGACTACCTGCAGTTGATGAATGCAAGTGGTATGTCGTTTGGTAGTCGTCAGGAAGAGGTAAGTACCATTTCGCGTTCGTTGAAAGGTTTGGCGAAGGAGTTGAATATTCCTATTATAGCCTTGTCGCAGTTGAATCGTGGTGTGGAGAGTCGTGAAGGTGAAGAAGGTAAACGTCCGCAATTGAGTGACTTGCGTGAATCGGGAGCCATTGAGCAGGATGCCGATATGGTATGTTTCATTCATCGTCCTGAATATTATAAAATCTATACATCGCAAGATGGTACTGATTTGCGTGGTATGGCAGAAATTATTATTGCTAAGCATCGTAATGGTGCGGTAGGTGATGTTCGTTTGCGCTTTATCGGTCAATACACCCGTTTCCAGAATCCGGAGGATGATATGGTGATTCCGCATCCGGCAGAAGGAGGCGGAGCTACTTATGGCTCCAAAATAAATGCGGTAGGTGATGGCAGTATACCGCCTCCGGCTGAGTTCGCTCCTCAAACAGATAATCCGTTTGGTGGGGTGGGGTCGGATGGACCGTTGCCATTCTAGGTTATCGGTAAATTAATATAAGAATTTTAATATTACAGCCGGAATTACTGTTTATCATGTAGTTTCGGTTGTTTTCATTAATTTCTTATCGGATAATTCCCTGTCATCCAAAAAAACTTTGTAATTTTGCGGGTCACTTTTGGAAACAATAAAAAATTAATGATATGAATATCTCTTATAATTGGTTGAAAGAGTATGTCGATTTCGATTTG
>ERZ860710.334-NODE-334-length-32096-cov-4.099341_pt1 | contig 32096 bp, 25 predicted proteins | sample MGYA00509974_ERZ860710 | MGnify/ENA primary metagenome ERZ860710 (study PRJEB30046, sample SAMN00715261) | human gut metagenome | study: EMG produced TPA metagenomics assembly of the A metagenome-wide association study of gut microbiota in type 2...
CCCATTTTCTTCATATGGTTCGCCTGTCCATTGAAATTTGGTTAAGCGGTATTGTTCAGGGTTGAGATCGAGAGAATCCAGAAGGACACTTTCAGCCCCTTCCAGTGCTGGGGTTTCTTCCTGATAGGGAATAAAAACATCACCGAGCACATAGCCGAAGGAATCATAGTAGGAGAATGTAAGGGGGATTGTAACGTCGGAACGCCAAGAGAAATCGTTCAATACTTCTAAATGATCGAAACTAAGGACGGCAGACACGGCTTTCCCTGTTTGCGGGTCGGTGTATTGGATTTCTTTAGTATTCGGTGGAGTTGGCAGATTAACGTCTAGGCCGTAGTCTGTAAAGGCTGACGCTTCTGTTTTCCGGCCCGTAATGATAATAGGTGTGTACTCGATCCCGGTAAGAGTTCCCTCAATTCTTTTTCCATCGGCCTCTATGGTAATCGTCTGGGGAGCTTCAGCATTCTGGGACAGAAGTTCAGAATATTCAACCTGTTGTGTGACTGTGGCGGGTTGTTCCATTTTCTTTTCGGAAAGTACAGTATATTCAATACTTTTTAAGTGATAGGTTATTTCGTCCTGTTCTGTGACTTCCTCGAAGTTAGCATGAAAAGGTTTAGAGGTGGTTGTAAATTCTTGTTCCAGTGTAATTATACTGTCAGTCTGGAAGGTGTCTGATTGAGATATGGGGGCGGAACTGGTTCCGCTGTCAGATACGGAAGATTCAGAACTGCCGCCGCACCCCGTTAGAAGCACAAGTGAAAAAGCGAGAATAATGACGGGAAAAATCCGAGCTTTCTTCTTTTTTCTGAACAGCAAAAGAAGCAGGAGAGAACCGCCTGCCGTAGCCGTTAAGAAAATGATAAAACCGGAGGTGTGATCGCCAGTGCTGATAGTCGGAGTTAAAGGTTTCGGTTCTTTCACGATGGGAGCAGCGTCCAGTCCATCACTGCCGCCTGTATCCTGATAGAATCCTGTTACGGTTCCCAGCTTTGCGATATCTATGGATTCTACAGAAATAATCTCTCCGTCCTCCTGGATTGATACCGGATATTTCGCAGGGTCTAATTCCATACCAAAGGGCGGAACCAGTTCCGCTGCATAATAATTACCGTGAGGAATAAGGGCGCTTTTGGCATAGCCGGACTCATTTAAAGTCATTTCTCCCACTTTGATATCGTCAAGAGTGAAAATTCCATATACGGCTCCGCCTACCGGAAGGCCGGAAGGGACAAATAACCCCTTGTGGGTTTCCGGGAGAACAGATTTTTTGATAATCTCAATAAATCCCTTTACCGTATGGTTGACGATAGGCTCTCCATTGCTGGGATCAATGGTAATCTCCTGAACTTCCTGGGGTTGGGCCTCAAAGGTGAAAGGATAAATAGTTTCATTCAATACCCAGCCTGGGGCGGTTTGGAGTTCTTTAAGGTAATAGCTCCCGATGGGGAGATCGGCAGAGGACACACCTTTCAGGGATTCATCGAGGCTGATAATATCCACTAAAGAATTTTGAGGGATTACCACATTCCCGGAACTGTCTTTAAAATCCTGTGCGGTAAAAATGCCGAACCGGATATATTTATAAGCGTCCGGGTTTGGGAAGATAGGATTTTCTTCAATAAACTTTGTCAGGGCAACAGTTACTTTCTGCCTCTGATTGGTTACAGTGACAGGCTCCGTATAAACTGTGACATTTTGGCCCTTGTAGGTTAAATCTACGATGTAGGGGGCAGTATCCAGGACAAAGCCCTCCGGCGCTGTTTTTTCCTGTATCCGAATCTGGCCCAAAGGCAAATCCGGGGAGATTTCCCCGCCGTTAACCGTCGCTATCAGCTCACCGGCACTGTAAAGAAGAATACCGCCGGGAGAATAAATATCCTGGTTCGCATAGATTTCATAGACAGCACCGGATAATGTTTCCGTACCGTATACCGGGGTGTATTGAATCCCAAATTCTGTTTCGCTCTGATCGGCGTTAGTGAGCCGTTCTCCTTCTTTGGTAATCAGAACATTGGCTTGCTGGCTGATGTTTTCCAGATGGATTGTAATGACGGCATCTTGCTCACTGATGGTAAAAGGATATTGCTTCGGGTCAAGGACGGTTCCCTCCGGCGCTGAGATTTCCTGCAAATAGTAGGAACCACGGGGGAGAGGGCCGCTTTTGTCATAGCCCTTTAAATCAGTGGTTAAGCTTCCGGCCTGAGTGCCGTTTGTTGTATAAATACCGTAAACGGCATTTGCCAGTGCCCCGCCATAGGTAGCATCGGATTTGTAAATTTCTACATATCCTTTGACTGTCTCATTGCTGATGGGCTGGCCCCCGTTGGGTTCCACTATGACATGCTGCACGTCCTGGGGCTGTGCTGAAAAGGAAAACGGGTATTCAGTTTCGTCCAATACCCAGCCTGGGGCGGTCTGAAGCTCCTTCAGATAGTAGTCGGAGATAGGAAGGTCAGCGGAGGACGAGCCTTGCAAGGTTTCATCGATACCGAAGATATCCAGAAGGGAGTTTTTCGGGATTACGGTATTTCCTGAATTGTCCTGAATGTCCTTAGATGAAAAAATCCCAAACCGGATATCTTTGTAAGCGTCCGGGTTTGGGAACAGAGCGTTTTCCTCTATGAATTTTTTTAGGCTTACCGTTACCTTCTGCCGCTGATTGGTGACTGTGACTGGCTCTGTGTAGACTGTAACGGTCTGTCCTTTATAAGTCAGGTCAATAATATGCGGCGTGGTATCCAGGGCAAAGCCGGACGGTGCGGTTTTCTCTACCGCACGATATTGACCCAGGGGAAGATTCGGGCTTTTTGCTCCGCTGTTTACAGTGCAGACAAGCTGGTCTTTTGTATATAACTGCTTGCCGCCTGCGGATACAATATTTTCATTGGCGTAAATATCGTAAACAGCGCCGGAAAGGGCAGAGAGGCCATAGGTTGGTGTGTAGAGGGGGCCAAATTCAGAATCGCTTTGCGTGGCTCCGGTCAGAACTTCGCCTTGCTTGGTAATCAGAATATTAGCGGTTTGGCTTTGATCGGAAACCGACAGGCTCAGAGTGGCCCCGTTGGTAGTTAAATCAAATTCATGCTTTGTGGTATCCAGAATGGCACCGGACGGGGCTTTCAGCTCCTGCAGGTAGTAGTGTCCCAGGGGGAGGGGCTTGCTTTTGACGTAATCGGCCGCTGAGGTGGTAAGCTCGTCAACCTTTGTGCCGCCGCTATCGTAAATGCCATAAACAGCCCCGGAGAAAAAGCCGCCGTGAGTATCGTCGGTTTTTCTAATTTGGACAGTGCCCTCACCGATAGCCAGCTTAAAATACGCCGGAACCGGGTCTCCGGCACCGCCGCCGGTAATCATGTTCTGATTGCCGCTGGGATTGTTTACCGACTGCCAGATCAGGATACCAGTAGAAGCCGGAGAAGGGAGGGGCTTGGTCGAACTGGAAACTGCCCCGGCTGTAATTTTATTTGCGGTGCTGATACTCAGAGTGTTTCCGTTCCGGGAGAGCGTCACGCCGGAAATGGAAAAATTAAAGCTGGAAAGAACATTGTTAGTATCTGTAACTGTCTTTTCATATTTTTTGGTGGAAGGATTATAGTCTAAAATGATGGTGGGGGCGCTCATTGCAGATCGTCCGGAAAAGTTGGGACGAAGATAGTGAGTAGTCAGTTTTTTTTCCAATTCCTTGTATGCCTGGACAAATCCCGCATGGCCGGAAAAGGCGTTGTAGCACCGGGCGTCCCGTCTGGTATATGGGTGAGTGCTGTCCCGGTATCCCATTACAATTTCCCAAATCATATTACGGGTGGCGAAATACTGTTCCGGCTTGTTTCCGGGCAGGCTTTGATTCGGATAGCCGTAGAGCAAGAGAAGGTTAATGGCTGTTTGCTGATTCAATGAGAGAGCGTTCCAGGCCGGAGTGGACGAAACAGTTTCGTAGAACCAGTCGGATTCGTTCCCGCCGATCTGTACGTCGGGCTGGATACAGTAGGCGATTCGGTTGGTTTCGTCCAGCCGCATAACAGTGCTGTACGTTCCCGCACGATAGGTATAGTTTCCAATGTGTAAATCAGACGTATATTGAAGGGGATCGCTAACGCCGTACCAATCCTGAATAGCATTGGCTGAAATAGGAATACCGAGCACCATAATGAAGGTGAGCAGAAGGGCGGTGAGCCTTTTTAAATATTTCATCACGTTTTTCCTCCTTTAAAATGAGAGATATCTATGAAAAAAGCGCCTGTTCAGAAAACAGACGCTAAAAAAGCAATATATACAAGCCTTAGCCGTACATGACGACAAAATGATTGTTGGAATCAAAACAAACGTTGAAATATAGGTCGGATACCGGACAGTTGTCTGCGGCGGTAATATTGGCAACCATAACGTCTATAGCTTCGGCCACATAAGCAAATGCTTGTTCTTTCGTGGGATTCCAGAGCATAAAGTCATGTGGAGGCCCCCACCCAGCATTATCAAGGGTTAATGAAGGAGCATAGGTCATTCCCAAACTTTGCCCGTAAGAAATACCGTAGCTGATTAATTCGTTTTGATCGATGATTTCCGGCTCCGGTTCTGGTTCTGGTTCAGGTTCAGGCTGTGGCTCCGGTTCCGGGGCCGGTTCGGGTTCCGGTTCTGGGGCTGGCTCAGGATCAGGCGCAGGAGTGGGGGAATCAGAATTTACAGGCTTATTCCCGCCTCCGTTGTTTCCGTTATTGCCGCTGGGAGAATCCGGCTGGGAATTGCTGGGCCTATGGCTGGCAGAGTTATCAGAGCCGGACGGCTTTGCGGGGGAGGAACTGGTTCCGCTCTTTGAGGATTTATCGCCGGACTGGCTGGAATCCTTAGAGGACGAATTGGAATTTTTATCGTTCTTGCCGTCTGAATCAGCTTTTGAACTATTAGAATCCTTTTCAGATTTAGAGGAAGAATCCTTATCACTGGAAACTTTCGAGCTGGAATTATCTCTTGACGGGGAAGCGGAGGAACCTTCCTTTCCGTTTTCCTGATGTGAAGCAACCGCCATTGTTACCGGGGAAGCATTGCTTCCGTAGATGGAGAAGCCTACCGGGATTCCAACGGCAAGAATGACGATGGCGGCGGCACAGCTTATTACGATGTTTCTCTTTTTGCTGTCATGAAACAGCTCTTTTATTTTTTGTTTTATGTTCATAAGTTACGGCTCCTTTCTGGTGAAATACAGCTTTTAATCATCAAATCGTTATTATCCAATCTTTCTACGATTTCCCGCAGCATGTTAATTTCAGCAGCCTGGTTGCGTATTTTTACTAACGCTCTGTATAGCAGAACCGTTAAAAAAATGACAATATTATTATAGCGGCTATTTCCATCTTTTCAAAGTAATATTGTTGAGCTCATACTGTGTCGGTTAATTTAATCATGAACACAGGCATTTTTTATTTTCCTAAAGCTGTTTACCATATTTTCCTCTTAGAACAATATTTATCCCACGGAGTACAGAGATCAAAATAGCGACTTTCTTCCTGAAAATACACACCATACTTGGAAATGGCGCACTGTTTTTTGAACTTCCAAATTTTAACCTGCCTTTTACAAAACGAATTTCCGCCTTGTTATAGATGTAATCATGGAACCATTTTGTGTCCGTTCTGGCTGGTAAAAGCATAACAACAGTATTGAAACATTCAGAAGCTTTTTTTACCCATTTCCCAATCTCACGACCGTAAGGCGGATTACACCAGCATATTCCGTCCCACGGCATGAGAAGTCCATTATCTTTCGGGGTGAAAAATCGTTTGCATTTTGCATTTTCTGGTAATGCACACACGTCCAAATCAAACTGAAATTCCTCGTTGAGTTGATAAAAAAATCTTGCGGCGTTTCCCATAAGTCTGTATTACTCGAATATAGTCCTTGATTAATCATTGCACAGTGATTCCTTTCTTTTATATTTTAGGATATCTACAGATGAAAAAACGTCTGTTAAATAACAGACGTTGAAAAAGAACTATGAAAAAACCTATCTTAATCGATAAGTTTTTTAAATTAGTCTTTAGGAGGATACAAATAAGTTATAAGCGCCAAAAGCTTATAGTCTTTATTTTTTAGGGCGTATTCTTTGACTTTTTTAGCCTCTGATTCGGATACTTTTACCTCTGCTTTATAAGCATCAATAATTTCAAAATGCTGGATTAACCATTCAAAAGCTTCTTTTTTATCTTCAGGGAGGCTATTGATTTTTTTATTTATTTCTGAATCATTTTGAATCATTGAATTTTCCCCCTATCTGTAAATTTGGAATTTATACATTCCAATATTACGCCGAACCCCATTGTAAAATCAAGTGGAATCTACATATTCCAATTTGATTTGGAGGTAAAATACAATGGATAAAATAAAGCAGGATATCTCTATCGGTGATAATCTGCGAAATTTGCGTAAACGCATGGGGCTTTCTCAGGAAAAAGTCGCTGGGTTATTAGAACTGAGGGGGCTGTCCGTGAGCCGAGAAATGCTTTCCCAAATGGAATTAGGACGCTATAATATTAGAGTTAGTGTTTTATTAGCTTTGAAAGATATCTACAATGCTACCTTTGAGGAAATTTTTGAAAATCTCTCTTAAACTATGTAGCTCAAAAATTTCTTCAGGAAGCCCCATCGGCTCCGGCCGAAAAGTCTAATGAGTTACATGATATTTTTAATATAGCAAAAAATGATATTCTGTGATATAGTAAAATCGTTACGCTTTGAATTTAGTTTGGGGGAAATGTTATGGTTTGGGAAAGTAAAAAGCATGTCGTTCCACGTCTGGATTATTTTGAAAACCAAGGAGTTATGACCGGAAGCAAAGAGTTCCCCCGTGTGGATCATATGATCGATGAGTTTCGATATAAGCTTGAACCAGCAGGGGAAAGCATAAGAGGTATTGTATGGCATGGCCCCTATTGCTATAACTATTGCCGGGATAACGGTCAGATCAAAGAAGAAGCGGAGTTTCCTCTAACCAAAGAAGGAACAGACGAAATTTTCCATTGGCTAGAAGAAATGTATACTGTCATGGAAAAGGAAAGCAGAAATAAAAATTAACTTAGTTCCATTTGCTGTAACTCAATATGGCTTTCGCAGCTCGTTGCCGGTGCCTAAAATTGAATTACAGGCTTGGACTTAGAAAATTACTTATCTTGGAATTGCTGGATACATTTCTCGATATTCCATTTTAAAGAATCCAGTTGATGTAAAAAGTTTTTGCGTTTTATGATTTCCCGATTCAGAGAGGCCAGCTCGTCTTTTTTTTGATTTAGTCTTTTATCCAGTTCCGGTTCCGCTTCCTGGCATTTCAGCACAAGTTTTTCTAATTTATCATTGAATCCGTTGCCTTCAGTCTGTTCTACATAGTTTTTTATTGTTTGTGTCATGCGAATACTGCGGCTATATTCCTTTTTTTCCTTCAACATATTGATTAAGCTCCTTTCTGTAATTCATTGCTTTGTCAATCGGTAGTAATAGTATTTTTCATCAATAAATAACCTAGTATCAAGAACTTTCGATAACATACTTTTTTATTCCTCAGCGTCTTTTATTAACCTAAATTTTCGGAATGGTTTTGAAAACGAATAAGAATCAATATTAAGCATTTGCATTTGGTTATATAATTCCATGATTTTATTTTCTAAAGTTGTCCGAAGTTCGGACGTTGGAATGATATTTTCACGGTTATGGGTTTTAGCAAAGCTGTTTTTGGGAAATTCAATGAAACAACGGTTTTTTGACTCCAGCACTTTAATATCATTTATGATGAGTTCTTTATCTAAAGTGATACTTGCAATCGCTTTGAGCCTGGAAAATCCCTCGATCCGTCTGATTTTTATATCTGTTATTTGCAAGGACAACACCTCCAAAGGAAAAAAGGCGGAACTAGTTCCGCCTTTTTCTGATTTAAAAAGTCATTTAAACATAATGCTTCTGAGTTCTAAAGCTTAACAATCGCAAATGGAACAATTCCTTTATTTCGCAAAGCGATTGACAGTATATGATGATACATTTATTTTGTCGTATAGACGTAATCTCCCGCCTGACTTTTGCTTTATTAATGCACGCTAAATTGTGCATGGGTTATATACCCTTTCTTTTTAAGTCCTCGATGGCGGCTGGATATACCTATACGACATTTTTTGATAGATGAAATTTTCTACTAAAAAAGGTGCAAAGCCATTAATCAGTTGGCCTTACACCTTTTTAGAATATAAATTCAGTTGGCTTTCTTTAAAAGCCTAATTTCCTGCTCATGATTTTTAACTTCCGATTCTAATTTTTCAATCCGTTCCCTATGTTTGACGGTGTTTTCGCTAATGGTTTGAAGGTCACTTTTGACTTCTTTTAGTTCCTGCACAGTAACGCGGTTTTTAAGCTCTTTTGAAAGATCGGTGTGGCCCTCTGCAATTACATGGATTTCCTTGGTGACTTTTTCCTCAATGACAGCAGTAAATTGATTTAATAATACTTTGTTATTTTCTTCTATCATTGTTTTCATTTCCTGCCGCAAAATATCGTTGTTTTTTGCCATCATTTCCGAAATAGCATTTAAAAGTTCCATGTCCATTCTAATCACCTCATTGTAGTCTTATTATAAAGGAAATAGGGGGAATTTGCAAGCCTAATATGACCGGGGAGGAAAAACCTCCCCGGTTGTCTAACTAGTCTTTGATAAACCCATTTTTTACAAGATGTTTTATCGCATAGGCGGTTTCTCTTGCGTCTAGTTCTGGAAGTTGTTGCTGTAGACTTTCGATATTCCAAAAACAATCTGAGTAAGAAGCAAGCTGGCAACCAGCACCAAACTCAGGGGCACACATGAAATGTCCATTGATGGATTTACCAATATAGAAAGTAAATTTGCTTTGTCCTTCTATTACAATTTCATAATGGCTCCCATAATTTTGTAGAGAGGTTACGGTTGCCTCATGCGTTCCTTTTGCATCGCAACAGGGAAATGTCAATGGGAACAAATCATTTTCCTGAGAAAACTTTGTGGCGGGATCAGGAGAAGGTATAGAGGGCGGAACTGGTTCCGCTTTTGCAGTATCTGGTTCTGGTTGTGCTTTTTTCTGAGGAGAAATTGATTTTGTCCTTGATGATTCAGAGTTTTTTTCAGGTTGAGTCGCCGCAGGTTTAGATTCTCCAATCTCCTGGGCTGGGGTAGTGAACATTGGCTCGGAATTGGCTTCTTTTTTAAGGGTAGGAGGAGCTTTTGCGATATCATAAGCACTATTAATAGAAAGTTCACCCTTATAGATATCTTGAATCTGTTCTTCTGTAAGGTTTTCAGTGATCTGTTTGTATTTGCGGGCCTGTCTACTGGAAATGTTGAGACATTCAGCGATTGCTTTTTGCGTGTTTCCGCTAAATTTGCCACTGTCTTTTAATTTCTGATAATGAATCACCAAATCCTGATAGATTTTCAATTTCTGTTCGGAGGTATATTCTCGGTAGTTATTCGCCTCATGAAGTTTGATCTGTGCTTCATCGGGGTCTAAGTTTTGATATACCATACAGCGAACAGTTCGCATTTCTGGCAAATGTTTTTTAATAGCTGTTAAGCGTTTTTCTCCGGCAATTAACTGATATCGGTTATTGGAAAGCTGGTTCAGAACTAATGGCTGTAATAAGCCATTAGCCTGAATACTTTTTGCCAAATCATAATAATCCGATTCGGTATCGTTGGAAGCGGCGGGGTTATACGCCGCAAGTTCAATTTGATCGACTGGAATCATTTCGTCTTTGGCAGTATTCGTAAGGGAACTTGTGATATTTACGACATTATTAAGCCCTTTTAAAATATTGGCAGTATTAATTTTGCTCATTTCTATTACCTCCCGATTATACTCTTTCTAATACTTCATCGGCAAGCGCCATATAATCTAGGCAACCTTTGCTTGTCCGGCGGTGTCTATTGATCGGTTTCCCTAAATTGCGTGCAGAAGCCAGTGCGGAATTTTTTCGGATTTCTGTTTGAAAGCATGGAAAAATTTCCTGTTCATGCAATGCCTGGGCATAAACCTTTTTAATAGCTGTATGTTCTTTCATCGTGATAAGTACGCCTAAAACTTCAAGCGCAGAATTATAGTTTCTTTTGATATCGACAAAATCAGTAGCGATACACATTAATCCTTGCAAGGCGTTGTTATCTGGAATCGTTACAAGAATTAGATAATCAACACACGCATATAAATTTTCTTTGATCCGGTATCCATTTGTGGGACAGTCGAAAATAAGAAAATCATAATCGTTTTCGATGGGGAGCAAAGCTTTTTTTAAGGTCTGTTCCTGCCGATCCTTTTTGTCATGGAGAAAATCTTCTATTCTTTTGAAAGAATAAACAGAGGGGAGAAGGTCAAAGCTGAACTTTGTGGGCCGGATAGCGTCATAGGCGGAACTGGTTCCTCTCATAACAGAATCAATAGAGGGAAGGCTTTCATCGTACATTTCAAAGTAGCTGGTTGCGTAAGATTGGCAATCCAGATCAACCAACAAAACTTTGAAGCCCTTTTCCGCAAGAATAGCGGACAGATTGACGGCGGTGGTTGTTTTTCCTACTCCGCCTTTTTCGTAGGTTACTGCAATTTTGACACTCATAAACATCTTTCCTTTCTTTTTTGCAGTTTAAAAATATAAAAACCGACTGAAAAAATCAGTCGGTTTTTGCCAAAAAGTATAAAATTTTGGGTCACTTGCCTTACAAGCAAGGGGTCACAGGTTCGAGCCCTGTTGTTCCCACCACAGGTTTTCCTGATAAAACTGAAAGCATTTGGCCTGAGTCCGAAAAGAATCGGGCCGAAGCGTTCAGGATATGGCCCGGTAGTTCAGCTGGTTAGAACGCTAGCCTGTCACGCTAGAGGTCGACGGTTCGATCCCGTTCCGGATCGCCATTTGCTGCTATGGCTCAGGTGGTAGAGCACATCCTTGGTAAGGATGAGGTCGGCAGTTCGAGTCTGCCTAGCAGCTCCAGTTTAAAAGCCTCGGCACGGATTCCGTGTTCGAGGCTTCTTCTCTGTAGAAATAAAATACAGCGGTTGGGTATTTATATATGCCGAAGCTCTGGCTTTTATGCCTTTATGGCAGCGGCTTTTGCGGTAGGCTAATTAAGCGCCCCAGATTCTGGGGCGCTTTTTGTTATCCTTAAGCAGAAAGAATACAGCGTGAAACGGTATATCCTCAAAAACACCCGCTAAGCGGATGGGATTAGGAACTTAAGCAAAAGCAGCATTTAGTACTCCGTCAAGCCGCATGCTTTGCGTTCGTGACTGGCCGCTTTTAGCACGATAGGCTCCCTGGCAGAGCTAAAAATAAAAAGGCCTTAATAAATGGATTGAAGCCAGCAGAAAGATAAAAGATGCTCTATTATTCAATAAAACGTTTTAGAAAGGAGAAATATAAAAGATAAAGAATCATCGGAAACTTTCAACGGCCAGGATGAGTGGCTTACCAGTTATGGAGCGAGCGATACGATAATATTTTTTGGTGCTCCTTGTAGGGAAGGGCTTCCTGATGAGAACCGATGTCAGGCTATCAATTATAATAGAACCTCCAAAGACAGAAAGCTTTGGAGGTTTTTGGGCGGCAGGCAAATAGGAGTGTTATTTCACGATAATTCATGAATAATAACTAAGAGAAATAAAGTGGTTTGATTATGGCACAGAAACTTGAAGAATGGGGAAAAATAAGCTATAATCTAGAATTAGGCAGAGTTTAGAAGCTTCTATAATTTTTGCTTTTGATATTTTTAATATTAATATTCGATAAGGGAGTTTAGCTCATGAGGCACGTGTTTTTAATTGGCAGCAACGGCATTCCCGCCTCCTATGGAGGATTCGAAACATTTGTAGAGCAATTAACCGCGCACAGGAAGGACCCGGAGATTTTTTATCATGTTTCTTGTCTTTCAGAGAAAAGGGGAGAATTTGAATATAATCACGCGCGTTGTTTTCAAATTAAGGTTCCAAAGCTGGGACCCGCAAAAGTGATTTATTATGACATGGCTTCTCTGGGGGAATGCTGCCGCTATATAAAACATCACAAGCTGGCTGACGCTGTGGTGTATATGCTGGGATGCGGCGTTGGGCCTGTTTTCGGCCACTATAAAAGAAAACTGCATCGTCTAGGCGCTAAACTGATGATTAATCCCGACGGCCTGGAATGGAAGCGGGATAAGTGGAGCCCGCTTGTGCGCAGGTATCTTAAATGGTCGGAAAAGCGCATGGTCAAGCACTCGGATTTAGTGATCTGTGATTCCAGAAAAATAGAGGAGTATATTAAAACGGAATATTCGGCATATGAACCGAATACCACATTTATCGCTTATGGCGCGGATTTGTCAAAAAGCACTTTGACAGCGGAAGCACCTGAGGCGCAAAAATGGTTTGCGGAGAAGAAGGTTATGCCGAATGAGTATTATTTGGCGGTGGGCAGGTTTGTACCAGAAAATAATTTTCAGACAATGCTTACGGAATTTATGAGCTCAACAACGAGAAGGGACTTTGTTTTAATTACTGATGTCAAGCAAAATCAGTTTTATGAGATTTTAAAGGAAAAGACAGGCTTTGACCAAGATCCCCGGATTAAGTTTGTAGGTACGGTTTACGATCAAAATCTGCTGAAATTTATTCGAGAGCATGCTTACGGCTATATACACGGTCATGAAGTCGGAGGAACAAATCCTTCTTTATTGGAAGCCTTGGCGAGCACTAAGATGAATTTATTATTGGGAGTAGGGTTTAACCGAGAGGTAGGAGGTCAGGGAGCGCTGTATTGGGAAAAGAAAGCTGGCAGTCTCTCTAAATTAATCGGTGATTGCGACAGTATGTCTGAGGATGACCGGCAGGAATTTGAACGGAAAGCGAAAGAACGCATTACCAGCTACTATAATTGGGATCATATTGCCCGGATTTATGAGAAGTGTTTTAAAGGAGAGCTCCTATGATTCAAGCTGACAATCCAATATTGGTTTCAGTAGTGGTTCCTGTGTATAAAATCAAAGAGGAATACCTTAGAGCGTGCGTCGGAAGCCTTGTGGAGCAGTCGCTCAAAGAAATTGAAATTATTTTAGTAGACGACGGTTCTCCGGACCGGTGCGGGGAAATCTGCGATAAATTGGCGGAAACAGATTGCCGGATTCGGGTGATTCATCAGCGGAACAAGGGTGTTTCTGCGGCGCGCAACCGGGGCATGGAGCAGGCGCGCGGGAAATATCTTTCCTTTGTAGACGCTGATGACTGGATTGATCCCGATACTTTAGCGGAAGCTTATCGGAATGGAAATGAGCGGCAGGCAGATATTGTATTCTGGTGTTATCAAAAGGAGTACGCAAACAGATCGGTGCCGGCTGTTCCATACCCGCAGAATGGCTTAATTTACCATGCCGGCGAGGGAATAGAAGAATTTGACCCTTTTTTTATGGGTTTGCTCGGCTCCAGCTGCTGTAAGCTTTACGCCGCGGATGTCATAAAGGGCTGCAGATATGATGAAAGACTAAAAAATGGGGAAGACGTGGAATTTAATTTCCGGGTTTACCGGGGCTTAAAAAAAGCGGTTTATCTGAACCGCCCTTTTTATCATTATCGGCAGCTGGGTAATTCCGCTGTGAGAAATTATAATCCTAAAATGATGGAGCAGTATGGCTTGACTCTGGCGGCGATAGAAAGCGATTTAAACGAAAATAGAGAAGAAAGATTTATTGCCGCGTTTCATACTTTTACTGGATTATGTTACCTGCTTCTGGCTTCACAGCTGGTTTTTGTCAAAGAAAACCCGGCCCCTTTCCGGGATAAGCGCAGGCAGATGAGGGAAATTACCGACACGGAACCATATCGGTCTGTTATTGCCGGAAATCAAGGAATTCATCTTTCCATAGAAAAACGCGTTGCTTTGTTTTTGGCCAGGCGTCATAGCTTTTTCGGCCTTTATTGTTTAGTTCAGATCAAAAAAATATTGGATAAGTCGGAGAAATAAAAGGAGGATGTTAACTGGTTTGCTAATATCGATTATAACTCCATTTTACTGCGGGAATTCCTATATGGCAGGCTTCTATCAAATGGTTGAAAAAGCAGCGAAGGAATTTCTTGCTCAGGGACAGGAACGGTCCGTCGAGGTAATTATTGTAAATGACAGTCCATGGGAAAGGGTAGAGCTCCCCGAAAATGAATCACACAGTTTTCGTTTGATTGTGATTGATAACAAAAAAAACAGCGGGATTCACCAATCCCGCGTAAATGGGCTGGAAAAGGCCGCCGGAGAATATGTTCTGTTTTTAGACCAGGACGATGAGATCAGCGGGGATTGTCTGTGCACGCAGATCAAAGCCGCGCGAGGCGCGGATTTAGTACTGGGCAACGGGATATTTGAGCTGCCGGATCATCAAAAGGCCGCGATTTATGGAAATCATTTCTCACTAAAATTTGCTTCCAGAGCGAAGCCCAACGTGATGATCCGAGATTTTATTGTATCGCCTGGACAATGCCTGATAAAGAAGAATAGTATTCCTATGGAATGGCGCCGGTGTGTGATGAAAAAAAACGGAGCGGATGACTATCTGCTGTGGCTTCTTATGTTCAATAATAAGATGTCTGTGTCTGTAAACGACGCTTTTGTTTATACGCACAAATACACCGGGGGTAATATTTCTGCGGACCTAGAGGTCATGTTTCAGTCCTCTTTGGAATTGCTGGAGCTATTGAAACGAAATCCTAACTATCAGTATCAAACTTATCGGAAGCTAGAAAGAACTATACACTATAAGCACGATATTCATCTCAGCCGGAAACGTTATTTTACCGAATCCCTTAAAAACTTGGATATCTTTTTGTATAACGTTTATTACCGTCTTGTCTGGCGCGGATGCCTGCTAGGGAAAGGAAGATATACGTGATAGAGAAAACCGCAGCTAGGTCTAAGCCTCGCCGCATTACAGATTATTGCGCGGCGCTTGTATTCTATTTTCAGCATATCCTTAAGTTCCTGTTTTCGGGCAAAATGATTGCCACGGTCATTGGAAATTTAGATCCCTGGTATTTATTGGGGCCCTGGTATTTGTGGAAAAATCGGAAGGAGTCAAAAAAATTAAAAGCCTCGCTCATTGTGATCAGCATCTTTTTCTTATATGGGATTCTTCAATTAATTGTATTTCCCAATATGAGTATTTTAAAGCTGGCGGTTACACTTTTAAAGCTCGCCGTATGCATACTATGTATGCTGTACGTTATGGAAAATGCGGAAAAGATCAATTTTCTGCGAATAGCCAAGATTATTTCCGTTTTTTATGGAATTACGCTTCCATTCGCGTTATTTTTTAATCAGAGTCCTCTGTTTTGGATTACCAACGATTATGTCAATAAATACACCACGACACGGCTTCGGCTGTTTTATTATGAACCAAGTGAATTAGGCTTCCGCCTAATTGTCGTGATGGTAGTGTTGATTGGATTTTTCTTGGCCAGTAAGTGCAAAAAGGAAAAAGTCGTTTTAGCCGTTCTGATACTTGTCGATGCTTTTACCCTCTATTTGGCTAGATCCATGGGCGCTATCGGAATAGGCGCGCTGGCGATTGGCGTTATGTTCCTTTATGACTGGATCGCGCATAACTCTCGGAAAAAAACGGTCATTTACAGCTGCATATGCGCCGCTCTGCTTTTGTTCTGTGTTATGATGGCAGTCACTCAAAGCGATTTGTATATGCGCTTGATGGACACGCTCCAGGGGAAGGATTCCTCAAACAGCTACCGTATCGGTTTGTCGTTCCGCATTTTAGGTGACAGCTTTTGGAATTATTGGGGGCTTGGCTGCGGTTTTGGAAACGTGAATACTCCCGCATTTTTAAACCAGTACACAGACTGGGGATTAAAAACGGTTATTACAAATTCTTATGTATATTACATGACGGAGACGGGAATTTTCGGTGTCTTGACTTTAGGCGGCTTTATCTCAATCCTTTTCTATCGGTGCGTAAAGGGAAGATCAGCTGTAAAATGGGGCCTTTTTGTTTTTATTGTTGTGTTTCAGTTTATGGGAGGATATCTTACTAACGGTCTTAATTGGGTCGCCTATGGAATTATATTGAGTAATTTTAATGAACGGAATGTTTTTAAGGGGTTGTCAATCAAGCTTAAGTATTGAAAGAGACTCAAGAAAGGCATATTGATTTCAAATAGATGCCTGTGTTATGATAAAATAAATAACCGTCTCCAAATTTTGGCGACGGTTATAAGCTTTAAAGCGTTAAATATTCTATTGGCTAATTTCTTCCAACAAGATATTTTCTGTTGCTGGAATAGATACAGTATTCCCATAATATTTAATAAATCGTTTAAAATCTTTATTTAAAGACGGCGAAATGTTTTTAGAGTTTATCATGTGTATGCAAGAATAAGTTGGAATATCCCAGAAAATTTTTGCGGTGACTAAAGTAGTGCTACAAAAGCCGATTACTGCTTTTGGTTTTGTTTTCAAGGTGGATAAAATTTCTTCTTGCGCAATCCCCTTTCGTTTTTCAATAATACACCCCAGATCTTTATAGCGATCTAAATTTTTTTCTCTTGGATGAGGCTTAATAATTACTTTTTCTCCACAATTTTGTAGTGATTGAATGATTTTTTTGAGGGAGTAAATATCGGCGTTGTTTTGAAGTTGTCCAGTTTCTTCAAATGGTTGTGTATTAATAATTATAGCGTTTTCATATATAGAAAAATTTTGCTTATCATCAGCGAGATTTCTTGTTTCTAATATGGAACGATATTTTTCGGCTAGTTTATTCTGTACAAAAAAGTTACCATGTTTTTTTACAAAAAGAGTTTGGTCAATTAAACATCCTTTTTTGACTAATTGAGAATAGCTTATTTTATCTAAGGTTATTTCTTGAAGAAATGTAATAAATGATTTTAAGGGATTAATACCATCGTGAATCCGACTGATAAACCAACTGAACCGACTTCTGCCGCCCAAGCCTTCATCTACAACGACTGCAATTATATTTTCGTCGGGCCTTAATTTCATTGCATCAGAGATGGTCTTATAGTCAGGATTTAAAGGAGAAATAACATAGCAAGAAGGTTTATCCGCAGAGAAATTTGGAGATTTAATAATATGGAAAAAATGATATATATGATCAAATAATTTTTTAAGGGGGGAAGCGGCTGGTATATTATAAATTTCTGTTTTAAAATTGCCGTAACTTGAAAGGTTCACCGAAGTGGGTGATAATGCCAAACCGGTTTTCGGATGCTTACAGATAAATAAATGACCATTTAATTGTTTTTCCAAAGAATTTAATTTTTCTAAGGCGACTTCTATTCCTACGGAATGCCAGGGTGTGATACAAAAAGCCACTACATTTTCACGATCAATAGGTAATATTTTATCACAGCTTAATGCTTCAATGGCCTGGTTATTATAGTTCATATCTTTAAGAATCCTTTCTAAATCAATTTTATTAATTATTCATTATAACTTTTTTTATAAGAATTTTCAAGAACAAAGAATCACTATTAAGGTTGATAATTAAATCGTTTTAAATTTTAATTGGCTAGGATGTTACTTTATGTTTAATTTTTCAGATAAGTATAAAAAGATACCGGCTCCGGTTAAGGCGGGCTTGTGGTTCTTCATATGCACCGTGCTGCAAAAGGGAATTGTTTTTTTGACGGTTCCTATTTTTACCCGTCTTTTAACTACAGAGCAGTACGGACTTTTGACGGTATATCAGTCTTGGATGGCTATTATTTCTGTGTTTACCACGCTAAATCTATCTGCTGGTGTTTTTAACAACGGCATGATAAAATACCCCGGTCAAAAGAATCAGTTTCTTTCATCGCTTTTAGGGCTGTCCACCACTGTTACGGCGGTTTTCTTCATAGTCTATTTAATGTTCCGCCAACCGATCAACACTCTGATTGAGCTGCCCACAGTATTAGTGCTGGCAATGTTTTTGGAATTGTTTATGAGCCCGGCTTTAGCCCTATGGTCCGCGAAACAAAGGTTTTCCTACAAATATAGGGCTATGACGGCGATTACAGTAACTATTTCTTTGGCAAATGTTGGAGTCGGGCTTTTGGCTGTGTCTTTGGCGGAGGAAAAGGGTGTTGCACGGGTCCTGTCCGCTGCGATTGTGAATATTTGCGCCGGACTGGTGCTCTACGTATTTAATATGATAAAAGGGAAAACTTTTTTTCATAAAAAGTACTGGAAGTTTGCCCTCGCGTTTAACCTGCCGTTAATCCCCCACTATTTATCGGTTACGATTCTAAATAATTCTGACCGCGTGATGATCAATAAATTTTGCGGTACAGGAAGCGCCGCGATTTATGGCGTGGCCTATTCTATCGGTTTGATGTTGAATATTGTTATGACAGCCATTAATTCTTCCTATACTCCTTGGTTTTACCAGTCCATGGCCAAAAAGGAGTATCAAAAAATTTCAAAGCTGGTAACTGCCTTAGTGGCTTTATTAGGCGGCGTCAGTCTTTTGCTTGTAACCTTCGCCCCGGAAATTATCCGGATTATGGCGCCGGCTTCCTATTATGAGGCTGTTTGGCTCGTACCGCCCATTACCTTAAGCATGTTCATTTGTTTGCTGTATAATGTATTTGCCGGATTAGAATTTTACTTTGAAAAAAATATTTTTATTATGATAGCTTCGTGCATGGGGGCGCTTTTAAATATTGCTCTAAATTCATTTGTTATTCCATTGTGGGGGTATATTGCTACAGGATATACTACCTTGCTTTGTTTTATTGTATGGGCATTTGCCCATTATATCTTCAGCACTTCTATCTGTAAAAAGGAACTGGGATTAAAAAAGAGTATTTTTAATATAAAAGCGATCTGTTTTATTGTGCTGGGTGTCTTTACGGCGACTGCTTTTATCATGCTCTTTTATAATTTGGCCATTGTTAGATATCTTATTGTGGCGGTCTTGTGCTTTGTGTTTATCATAAAAAGGAAAGCGCTCATTCATCTGATCAAACAGATGAAAAATGTTCAGAACAAAGAGAAAGGCGGCGAATAAAAAACATCTGGAAACACTATTAAGGATATCTCTAATCTTGTAGAATTTAGGTTGACCCTAGGTTAGTAAGGCAATCAAATAGAATTATTTCCGTGAAGAAAGGATGCTGGCGAAAGCTTTAAAATAGATGCGTTTTTTTGAAAACGGTGTAAAGCATGAGGACATAAAAGCAAGCATAAAACGATTGTAGAAAGGTTGCGATTATATGAAAAAGAAAGACAGGTATACGGGGCATCGCTACGCGAAGCCCAATAGATCATCCGAAAATGATATTTATTCTAATTCTGATAGATACGCCCGGACCACTGGGAACAAAAAATATAAAAAGAGAAAGAAAAAATGGTCTGCAAAGAAAAAAATCATTGTGACCTTATGTATTATCCTGGGGATTATTTTGATGATAGCCGGTATTGTATTCGCCTACATCAAAGCCACCTTATCCCAGCTTGGACGAGTCCCTCTTCCGGAAGCCCCTGAGACGCTTGGTATTTCATCCGAGGTTGCAGAAAAATATAAGGATTTAGATGTTACGAATATTGCTTTGTTTGGCGTCGATTCCAGAGAGGACAACGATATCGGACGTTCTGACGCATTGATGATTCTTTCGATCGACCGCGTTCACAATAAAATAAAATTAACCTCTATTGCAAGGGATACGTACGTTACGGTTGATGGCTATGGTCAGACAAAGATTAATCACGCCTATGCCTATGAGGGCCCTGAATTGGCCATTAAAACAATTAATGAAAACTTTGACATGAATATTCAGGGCTTTGTAACAGTAAACTTTTCCCAGCTGGCGGAGATTATTGATTATTTGGGTGGTATTAATATTGCGGTAACAGAAGAGGAACGCGAGGTTGCCAATAGATTAATACAGGAATTGGGCGTTCAGTGCGAACCGATTACGGAAAGCGGAGAATCAGTCCATTTAACCGGTGACCAGGCTGTCATTTTTGCCAGAAACCGCGATACAGGCGGCGACTCAGAGAGAACGGGCCGTCAGCGCAAGGTGCTGTCCGCTATGTTTGATCAAGCAAAGGCGATTGATGTGACGCAGTATCCAGGCTTGATTAATATGGTTTTGTCCCAAAGCGTGACTTCATTATCGGATAATGATATGCTGGGGATCGGTACTTGGGCGGTTACTTCCGGCGCTACCATGGAACAGATGAGTTTGCCTAATGAGAATTGTAATTCTTCCGGTGAAATAATCGACGGTGTTTGGTACTATGTGTATGATTTGGATTTAGCGACAGATCTGCTTCACGACTTTATTTACGAGGAGAATTCTGCGGATTAAAGAAGCAGAATTTGTCAGATGAGGCGGTTAAAATCCAAATCCCAATATTGAGAAGCCTTTCAGCTTTTCAATATTCTGCACAATGCATGCAATGATTCACTTTGGCAAGTGTTTTTAACTTAAGCGACTATAAAAGGGAGAGTTTAAAATGAAGGTAATAGGTGTAATTCCCGCGCGCTATCACTCCAGCAGACTTCCAGGAAAACCGATCGTCGATATATGCGGACGGCCTATGATTTGGTGGGTGTATCAGCAGACAAAAAAGTGCGAAAGCTTTGACGAGGTAGTGATTGCGGTGGATGATCCTCGTATTCAGGCTGTGTGCGACCGGTATGAGATGAAATCACTTATGACCTCTACAGAACATGATACGCCCACCTCCCGTTTATATGAGGTATCGACCAAGTTGGAGGGCGACCTATATGTGCTGGCTATGGGTGACGAGCCTTTAATTGATGCCAGATGCTTTGATTTAATTATACCGGAGCGGCTTGAGACAGAATATTATGTGGCGGGTCTGGTGAACGTTTTGGATAAAGCCACTGAGGTAATAGACTTCAGCAACCAAAAGGTAGTGACAAACGCAAAAGGCGAGGCGATGCTCATTTCACGTAGCCCGATTCCCTATCCGAAGGGTTATTTGGACTTCGAATATAAGAAAATTACGGGTGTCCAGATTTTTTCTCCTAAAGCGTTGGAGTTTTTTAACCGCACAGAAAAATCCATACTCGAAAAAGCAGAGGAAAATGATTTGATGCGCTTTGTCGAACACGGCATCCCTGTGAAAATAATAGAATCCGGCTATAAAACGATTTCTGTGGATACCCAAAAGGACTTAGAGATGGTACGCGATATTATTCGAAAGAAAATAGATGGAGGAGAAGTGATTCTATGAGTATCCGGCTGTTGGACTGTACGCTGCGCGACGGTGGATATATTAATGATTGGAAATTTGGCTATCGTACAGCCAAAAGCATCATTCAAAAGCTGGTGGATTCCAACGCGGACTACGTGGAAGTCGGTTTTTTGCGAAACTGCAGCTATGATAAAAACGCAACGCTGTTCAATAATATTGCGGAACTGAAAAAAATACTTCCCAGAGAGCAGAAAAATACAAAATTCACGGTGATGGCCCTTCATAATAAATATGACATTACAAAGCTGGAGCCAAATGACGGCACAGTGGAAGCGGTGCGTGTAACCTTTCATGATTACGACATTGACGAGGGCTTGGAGTTCGTCAAAAAAGTGATGGAAAAGGGTTATAAATGTTTTTGCAACCCCATCAATATTATGGGGTATTCCGACCAGGAAATTTTAAATCTGATCCAAAAAATTAACCAAATTAAGCCCTATGCGTTTTCCATTGTGGATACTTTTGGGTCCATGATTAAAAGTGATTTGCTTCGTATTTATTCTTTATTGGAGCATAATTTGGACAAGTCGATTGTAATTGGACTCCATTTGCATGAAAATCTTTCCTTGTCCTATTCCTTAGCGCAGGAATTTATCGGGATGCGTAATGTGAACAGAGACTGCGTTATCGACGGCTCGCTGATGGGAATGGGAAGGGTTCCGGGCAATTTGTGCTTAGAATTGATTATGGATTATATGAATAAGTATGATTCGGTTAAGTATAATGTGGATTCTGTTCTCGATGCTATCGACGACCACATTTTGGCTATCCGGAAGGAAAGCCCTTGGGGCTATACTACAGAATATTCTTTGTCGGCTAAATACAATCTGCACCGGAATTACGCGGAATATTTAATTGGAAAGGGTCAGCTTAAGGCAAAGGATATCAATCATATCCTTTCCAATATCAGCAAAGACAAGAAAACTGCTTTTGATGAGGCTTATATCGAAAGGCTTTATTTGGAATATCAGGATAAAATGATCGATGATGAAAAGAGCCTGAATCAAATCGAAAAGACGGTATCAGGCAGAAAAATTCTTCTGCTGGCACCAGGTTCTTCACTGAAAGCATATCCGGATAAAATAAGAAGCTTTATTGAGAAAGAGCAGCCCCTGGTTATCTCTGTGAATTTCGAAAGCAGCGATTTCAAGCCTGACTATGTTTTCTTCAGCAATCGGAAAAGATACGATGATTACCAAAAAGAACCGCATAATGTTCCGGTTTTAGCAACCTCAAACGTAATAACCTCCGGCCAGCGGGAGGAGCTGATTTTTAATTATCACGATCTGGCGTTCAGTGAACATGGAATTTTTGATAATTCTATGATAATGCTGCTCCGGTTAATGAGCCGAATTCATGTGGATCAAGTATCGGTGGCAGGCTTTGACGGCTTTGAACGGAAAAAGAACAATTACGTGGATACCTATTATAAGACTACGGAAAAGGGACTCCTCGCGAATGAGAAGATTGCGTCTGCGGTTTCGGAATTGAAGAAGGAAATCAAAATAGAATTTTTGACGCCTTCTCTTTTTCAATAAGGAGGCGGCTCATGGGCTTTGAGAATATTAGATTACTGGTTCTAGATGTGGACGGAACTATGACTGACGGCGGCGTTTATATTGATAACAACCGAGTGGAATCCAAACGCTTTAGTATTAAGGATGGAGCGGGGATTCTAATGGCCAAAGCCGCTGGAATTGATGTCATGATTTTAACAGGCAGAGAAAGCAATTGTGTAGCCCAAAGGGCGTCTGAGCTGGGCATTCAGCTGATTTTTCAAAATGTAAAGGCTAAGTCGTCTTTTTTGCAAGGTTATCTGGAGGATAACGGCTTAACTAAGGAAAATGTAGCTTATATGGGGGACGATTTAAACGATTTGTTTGCAATGCGGCATGCCGGCTTATGCGCTTGCCCCAGCGATGCAGCGCAGGAAATTAAAAATCAGTGCGGCTATATCGTTGAACAAAAAGGCGGCGACGGCGCCGTCAGGGCTTTTATAGAAATTATATTAAAGGCGAGAGGACAATGGGAACAGTCAATACAAAGAGTATTTTCTGAAAGTTAGCAAAGGAGCTCCTTGCGTTGATTGCCTGTCGGCGGCATAGTAAGCGGGTCGTCCAGGGCAGAAGCTTTTTTCGCAGTTTTGAATTTGAAGGAGAAATTAGCATGGGATTTCACAAACCCCCGAAGAAATATGGAGCGGCCCTTGGAAGAGCAAAATTCAAACTAAACGCCGGATGGCTGGTGCTTTTGGCAGTATGCATTATTATCATCTCCGGCTTGACGATTTGGAACGCTTTGCATCTGCAATCAGCTATTAATAGAAGAACTGAGGCCTATGTATCGGATGTGTCCGATCAGTTGTGTACAGATATCGACTACCGGCTTTCCAAGGTAACCAAGGATTTGGAGATGCTGGGAGACAGCGTGGGACAACCGGGCTTAAGCGACAATGAAGAATTACTAAAATCCTTTTTAAGCAGAAAAGCGGAGATCCTTGGCTTTACATCCCTGATCGTGCTAAATTCACAGGGAGATGTGTATGAAACAAATCCTACTGGGGCTGATCTGCTTTCATTACCGGGCGTGCAGGATTCCCTCGCGGGAAAGAATGGAGTCTCCTTTTTAAATGAACAAAGCATCCTTTATTCGATTCCGCTTTCCACTGAAAACTACGAGGAATACAGCGTGCTGGCCGGCGTCCGGGATAAGGGAAATATGCAGGAGCTGATTCAGGCAAAAAGCTTCGGAGGAAGCGGCCTGAGCTGCTTGATCGATTTAGAAGGGGATATGATTATATCGCCGACAAATTCGGAACCGTTCCTGCGCTTGGATGATATTTTTATGAAAAAATCTGATGATCGGGTCATCAGCCATATATATCAAATGCAGCAGGATATGCAGGCCCATCAAGGCGGAGTATTTACTTTTACCGCCGCGGATGGGACAGAATTAGTTTTGTCCTACAGGCCCTTGATGAGCTTCGATTGGGTGTTATTGACACTGGTGCCCGCGAATCTGATTTCGTACGATACTGATAAATATATTCTTCAAACCTACATGATTATTTCGGGTACGGTTGTATTTTTCGCACTGATATTGGCTTTTTTATTCCGAATCTACCGTAATCATTATAAAGAACTGGAATATTCAGCGTTTATTGATCATTTGACCGGCGGGATGAACAACGCGGCTTTTCAACTGAAGTGTCAGGAGGTGTTTGCCCAGGCTCCGCCGGGTACCTATGCTGTGGCACTGCTCAATATCAAAAATTTTAAGTTAATTAACGAAAGCTTTGGCAGCGACGAGGGAAACCGGACGCTGGAGTTTATTATGAGAGCCCTGGAAAGCTTTTCCGGGCCGGGAGAATTTGCGGCCCGCGCCGAGGCGGATAATTACTTCTTCTGCATGAAGGAGAATGATCCGAATACGATTCGCGGGAGGCTTCGCACCATTGCCGAAACGATCAACGACCGGATTAAAATATTTGACAGCGAGCATGAAACCCCGTTTAAGCTTATCCTTCGCCAAGGCGTCTATGTGGTGGACGATCCCAGCCTGGAGATCACGATCATCCAGGACAGAGCGAGAACTGCCTGCTGGAATCGTGCGGCTCAAGAGGATAATCCGTGCGTTTTCTACAACACGGAGTTTACAGAAAGCATGAAGCGGGAACAAGAGCTCAATGATCTATTCGAGGATTCCTTGCGTAAAGGGGAGTTCCAGGTTTATTTCCAACCCAAGGTGTGGGGGAAAAATGGGGAGATCGGCGGAGCGGAGGCACTGGTACGCTGGCTTCATCCACAGCGCGGGATGATTTCTCCAGGGGATTTTATCCCAGTGTTAGAAAAAAGCGGAAGAATCTGCCAATTGGATTTCTATGTATTTGAGCAGACTTGTAAATTTTTGCATGGAAGGCTGGAGTCAGGGAAAAGGGTATTTCCGGTGTCGGTGAATCTTTCTAGGCGCCACTTCAAAGATCCAGATGCGTTAGCTAAGCTGCAAAAAATCGCGGAAGATAATGGCGTCCCGACCGATTTGTTAGAGCTGGAGCTTACAGAATCTATCTTTTTCAATGACCGCGGCATTGAATATGTGAAGAAACAAATTCAGGAAATGCACCGCATTGGGTTCCGGTGCTCGCTGGATGACTTTGGAGCAGGATATTCTTCGCTGGGGCTGTTGATGGAATTCGATGTGGATGTGGTCAAGCTGGACCGCCGTTTTTTCCTGGATGTGGGGAGGAAAAAAGCGCGTGACGTGGTGACTGCAATCACAGAGCTGGCCCAGAAAATCGGCGCAAAAACAGTAGCGGAGGGAATCGAAACCCAGGAGCAGCTGGATTTTGTAAAAGAGGCCCGCTGCGATATGATTCAGGGATATATTTACGCAAGGCCGATGCCGGTCTCGGAATTTGAACGCTGGATTGATCAGCGCCAGAGCCCAGGGAATACCAACTGAAAAACTCTCAGGAAGAAGGCTGTTATGGCTTAAAAGCTCTCAATCTTATGATCGGCCTTTGCCGAAAAGCTGCTTTGCAGGTCTAATGTTTTTATTTATTGGGGGCAGCCCTCTTTTTGAAGAGCGGGCTGCCCCTTCGCATGCTTGGATCACTGCCGGTAAGCAGAAGAATCCGTTGCGGGCCTGCATTTTTTGAGCTTAAACTGAAAATTTCTTTAGAAGATGAAATTTGCTAAGGCTGTACGGATCCAGACTCCATCTGAAATTAATGATATTGAGGCTTTATTCAAACGTAGAGACGCCTCTCAGTTTTGAAAACTGCCGCCTTGACTTTTAGATTGGGATAGAGTATCATAATGTCGTCTGAAAAGGCAGATTGGTATGATTTAGAAATAAAAAATCGACGCGCTTGCGGCTCAATAGTTGTAAGCGCGTTTCTTGTATTGTAAGGCTGGAGCGGGAATAATGGATAAAAAGCGTAACATGGGCACCTATCTCCTGGCATCTGTCATGCCGGGTGTTCTGCTGCTGTCCGTTTATATTGCTTTAGGAGTATACCCATTTGGCCAAAGGTCTCTGCTGATCACGGATATGAGTCAGCTGTATGTGGATTTTTATTCCTATTTGATCGATGTGTTTCATGGCCAGAAAGCCCTGTTCTTTTCCTGGGAGGGCGGTTTAGGAATGAATATGACGGGAGTGGTATCCTTTTACTTAGCCAGCCCGTTTTCGTTCCTCATTGCTTTTTTTGACAAGCAGTCCGTCACGGAAGGGATTCTCCTCATTACAATACTGAAGACTGCCGCCTGCGGGCTGACATTTTCTATTTACACTCGAAAAGCGCTTCATCTTCGCGCGGCGCCGAACCTGTGCTTTTCCGTAGCATACAGCCTAATGTCCTATGTGATTGTTTACGCCCTCAATATTATGTGGCTGGACGGCGTGATTTTTCTTCCTCTCGTACTTTTAGGGCTTCACCGGCTGCAGGATAAAGGCTCAATGCTGTTGCTTACCATTGCTTATACGCTGCTTTTTATCGCTCAATTTTACATCGCTTATATGGTTGGGATTTTTTCTTTGCTGTATTTTGCCGGCCTCTGTGTGGTTGAAAAGAGGTTTTCCCTGAGAACCATAGGAAAATTTTTTGTCAGCGTAGTGTTGGCTGCGGGCCTCAGCGCCTTTTTATGGCTGCCCACCTACGAACAGCTTGCTTATGTATACCTTCCGGAACCCCAGAGCTTTTCTACCGGAGATGTGACTTTTTCAAAAATTTTCAGCAAGACTTTGTTTGGCAGTTATGATTCCCTTACTTACGGCCTGCCGAACCTTTACTGCGGGATGCTGACCATGCTGTTTGTGCCTTTGTATTTTTTTAATCGGAGAATTTCTCTGAGAGAAAAAATTGTCAGCGCGGTGATTTCTTTGCTTCTATGCGTCAGCATGATGGTCTGGAGACTGAATCTGCTGTGGCATGGAGGGGACGAGCCCACCTGGTTTCCCTACCGCTTTAGCTTCTTATTGACCTTTTGCGGCCTGTTTATGGCGATACGGGCCTTTCGCTATCACAAAGAGTATCTTCCTAGGGCCTATGGCCTGTCGGTCTTGTTTTCAGCCCTTCTAATGGGAGGACTTTGGTGCTTCCATTACGAATGGGTGACCTTTGAGAATCTTTTAGCGTCTATCCTGCTTTTGCTGCTTTACGGCTTTTTTATGATGGTTTCCTGCTTCCGGCCCCAATTAAAGAATGTTTTAGCCGTATTCGCTCTTTTGTCAGTCTGCTTTGAGATGGGAATGAACGGGGGCAATTTAGTCGATTCCTTGGACAGCCAGTTCGGCTATGAGGACAGGAGCACCTACACGGAGAATTATAACCGCAAAGAAGCGCTGGTCCAGCAGGCCTGCCGGTTGGACAGCGGATGGTACCGCTTAGAGGATAAAACGAGGCGGAACGCCAATGACGCCTTTTCCCTAGGATACCACGGCTTAGCGCATTACAGCTCGTTCACCAACCGGAATATGAGCAGCTTTTTAAGCAGGCTGGGGGTATCCGCACGGGTGCAGGGCCGCTTTTTAAGGTACAGCGGTTCCAGCAATGTGATAGATTCCCTCTTAGGAATCCGCTATGTGATCGGCCGCCGCGCCCCGCATCAGGATTATGTCCCGGCAGCAGAAATTGACGGCTTCAGGCTGTATGAAAATCCAGACGCCTTACCGGCGGCGTTTTTATCGTCAACCGATCTGGGAGGCTTTCATATTGCCCAGGATGAAAACGTGTTTGAGGCGCAGAACCACTTGATGAGCGCCTTGCTCGGGGAGGAAAAGGAATATTTTACAGCGGTTGACGGAGTGGAAATGACGCCATCCCGTTACGCGTATCCAGGTCAATGGTTCAGCGACGGCTGGTGTACGGTAACGAAAATGGAGGGCGAGGAAGCCTATCTGGAATTCTCTCTGGTTAACGACAAGGACCAGGAAATCTATTTTTATATGACGTCTTCTGGTTTCGCTGATAATAATTATCTGTTTTTAGATGGAAGGATTCTTGAAGATGAGAAGCACCCCTTGACCGGAGCGGTAGACCTGGGATGGTTTGAAGAGGGAGAAACCATAAAGGTACAGATGTATTTAAACGGGGATTTGACCTATCTTCAGATGCCGTTGTTTTACGGATTTGACGCGGAGGCCTTTCATCAGGATTGTGACGCGCTGAAGGCAAGGGGAATGACGGAGATCACCCAGGATTTGACTGGGCTCTCCGGTACGGTGGAGGTGGAAGAAGGCGAAGCAGTGTTGTTTACTTCGTTACCGGCTGATCCTGGCTGGACTGTATGGGTTGATGGAGAACAAACGCCGTGGAATACGGTATCTGACGCCTTTTTGACAGTGAGGCTTTCCAAGGGAAGCCACCGAGTATCCTTTACCTTCTGTCCCGCTGGCCTGCGGGAGGGATTACTGATTACCGCTGCCAGCGGCGCTGTTGGAATTCTGGGGGTTTTTTGGTTTCGTTTTTTACGAAGCCGCGTAAAAAGCAATGGGCGGAGGTAATGCCGTCTTGGCGTCAGGAAATCATAGAATCACAATATATCATAACGGAGGCTGTTTTCATGAATGTTTTAGTAGTGGGCTGCGGTAAGGTGGGCTCACGGCTGGCCAGACTGCTGGCTCAGCGCGGTCATAATGTATCGGTGATTGACAGAGAAGAAGATATGTTCACTCAGCTTGGTGAGGATTTTGACGGGGTGACTGTTACTGGAATGCCGATGGATATGGATGTGCTGCGGAACGCCGGGGTAGAATGGTGCGACGCAGTAGCGGTGGTTACACCGGATGATAATTTGAATATCACCATTTCGCAGATTGTTAAGACTTTCTTTCAGGTAGAAAACGTAGTGACAAGAATCAGCGATCCAGCTCGGGAAATGGCGTTCCATCAGTTCGGGCTATCCTCTGTTTGTTCTACCAATTTGGTAGTCAGCTCGCTTTATACGACTTTAACACAGCCTATCGAAGAAAAGCAGATTACCTTTTTAAACGCTACCCTTGCGGTTGACGCCCGGCCGGTAGAGGAAATGTATATCGGCAGGCATCTGGACTCTGTTCCGCAGTTGGCCGGCGAGGCGGTGATGGGGGTTCTCCATCCTGGCGGCAAGGTGACCATTAATGACGGGAAGAGCCGGATTGAGCTGCATACCGGGGATCAAATTTTGATCACGCATTTGGTGGACTGAAAGGGAGGCAGACTGGGATGAATATTGTAATTATCGGTGGGGGAAAGCTGGGCTATTCCCTGGCGATCAATATGCTGGACCGGGATTTTCGGGTAAATGTAATTGAAAAAAATAAGGTGCGCGCTATGAATTTGGCGAACGAGCTGGATGCGGAGGTTGTCTGCGGAGACGGTACCGAACTGGAGGTGCTGATGAATGCCGGCGTACAGGAGGCCGATTGCTTTATCGCGGTGACTGGCCAGGACCAGGACAATCTGGTGGCGTGCCAGCTGGCAAAAAAGCGATTCCATGTGCCAAAAGTGATTACTAGGGCCAATGACCATAGAAACCTTCTGGCATTGAGAAACCTGGGAGCGGATATAGCCGTCAGCAGTACGGAAATTATCACCCGGGCAATTGAGCAGGAGGTAGACAGCGCGGGAATGCATCTGCTGGCCAGCTTGAATCGGGGCAAGGCGGCAATTTGTGCCCTGACCCTTCCGGAAAATTCAAGATTTCACGGTATGAGCCTAAAGGATATTCAATTGCCACAAAATTCCTTGATTGTGTCTGTGGTTCATCAGGATGTCTTAACGATACCTCAAGGCTCCACGGTTCTCAGTTCAGGCGATGAAATCGTAGCAATTTGTGAAAGCGATCAGCAAAAGGAGCTGATGAAGATGTTCCGGTAAAATGGATGTTAATTTAATAAAGCGGGCGGGTGCGCTGCCCGCCAAAATTAGCGGAAGCGGATTGCTTTGACTTTTTGGCCGGCTCCGCCCACGCGGAGCCGGCACAGCTTTTCATTTTCCGTACTGCTTAGAAGCTGTGCTCCGGGTAAGCAACGATTGAGCAAAAAACAGCCCGCCGGAAGGTACAATCCTTCCGCGGGCTGTTTTTTTAAAAAGAGATGGAAAAGAGAAGGCCTGATTATGATTCTGCTCATTTGCATCTTGCTGCGGTTATCCTACGATTACTTTTCCCTCAGGGAGTATTTTACCAGGGCCGCCGCTATGCTTCATAGTCAAAGCGAGCACTAGAGAAATAGGGCCGACTCTGCCGATAAACATAGTGAGCATAACGAGAATTTTCGCAACGATGGACAAGTCGGGAGTCAAACCGGTAGTGAGGCCTACCGTACCAAAAGCGGAAACCGCTTCGTAGACAGCGTCAATGGCGGACACCTCCGGAGGGGTCGTAACCATAATAACGCCGGACGTGATTGCGATTACCAAAAAGGCCATAGCTACGATCGTCATAGCACGGTATACCACAGACTTGTCCACACGGCGCTTGTTAATCACCGTTTCATCCCGGCCCCTGGAAATGCTTACTACAGTTGCCACCAAAACCACAAAGGTCGTAGTTTTAATACCGCCGCCGGTAGATGAGGGAGAAGCGCCGATAAACATTAAAATAATCGTAACCAGTTTTGTGGCGTCTCCAAGCTCTCCCTGGGGAATAGTGGCGTAACCGGCGGTTCTGGCGGTTACCGATTGGAAAAAAGAAGCGTTCAGCTTCTCCCAGAAGTTCAGGTCCTTTAAGGTATGGTCATATTCCAGCCCCAGGGTTAAAACGGTTCCCAAAACCAGCAGAGATACGGTGGAAACCAGCACAATCCGAGTGTGCAATGTGAGGTGCGGACGGCGTTCTTCTTTTCTCACCCGTTTTCTTCCCCAATTATATAGGTCCACTGTAACGATAAAGCCGATACCGCCTAGAATAATCAGACAGCAGATAGTCAGGCAGACCAGAGGATCCCCTACAAACAGCTCCAGGCTGGCATCGGGCTTTAGAAAGCCCAAAATATCAAAGCCCGCGTTGCAGTAAGCGGAAACCGACAGAAAAACGGAAATCCAGATTCCCTTGCCCCCAAACATAGGGACAAAGCGCAGCATTAGAAGAAAAGAACCGAAAGCCTCGCAAACAAAGGTAAAAAACATAATGGTGCGGAGCAAACGGGGAAGATCCAAGGTACTGCCGTTTGTATACTCTTTGGCGATCTGCATATCCCTTAGATCCAGCCTGCGTCGCAGAAACAATGTAAATCCACTGGTGAAGGTTACCAGTCCCAGACCTCCCAGCTGAATCAGGCCTAAAATGACCACCTGCCCAAAGGCGGACCAATGGGTCCAGGTGTCGAATACCACCAATCCGGTGACGCAGGTAGCGGAAGTCGATGTAAAAAAAGAGCTGAGCAGGTCGGTCGCCTGCCGGTCTCTGGCTGAAATAGGCAAGGCCAGCAAAACAGCGCCGATCACAATGATAATGAAAAAGCTGGAAACAATCAGCCGGACTGGAGGAACATCCTTTAACCGGCGGATCAAGGATTTTTTTTCACCTGTTTCCATGAAGCGTAACCGTCCTTTTCTGAGAAGCAGTAAGCGTATGTTATATCAAGCGTTTTGGAGACTCCTGAGATTCTAGAAAAATCCTTTTGGAAACCCCTGTTTTTTTCAGTACCGCAATCAACGGCAGACCCAGGCCATAGCAGACTGCCAGTTCGCCTAAGCCTACGCTGAGAGCCATCGCGGCGAAGAGAGGAACTGAAAATCCAGCTGGATCAGTAACAGCGATCACACACCCGACTATGAGAGCGTTGGTAAGTACCGGGGGAAAGGGCGCCAGAATAGGAAGCCCCTTTACTGTAAGGTTTCGCAGCAAGCGGGTGAGCAC
>ERZ860710.353-NODE-353-length-31305-cov-5.564448_pt1 | contig 31305 bp, 51 predicted proteins | sample MGYA00509974_ERZ860710 | MGnify/ENA primary metagenome ERZ860710 (study PRJEB30046, sample SAMN00715261) | human gut metagenome | study: EMG produced TPA metagenomics assembly of the A metagenome-wide association study of gut microbiota in type 2...
GTAGCTGCGCCAAAGTCTCCGGCAGTAGCGCGTTTCGGGTCGGTGTGCTCCGTCGTTGTGTGCGCTTTTACGTACTCGATGTGCGCTTTGACAAGACCGGGGATGCCGATCTCTGCATCCACACGCATCTTGCGGGACGCGACTTTGCTGTCGCCGCCCAGCTCTCGTGCGAGGTCGCCGCTCTGCGTGACGCGGAAGTACCGGCTGCCGGTGCCCGGCGCGTAGTAGCCGAGCACATCCAGCGGACGCTCGCAGGCGTGCAGTCCGTTGCTGCAGCACTTGATCTCTCCGTCGACGGAGAATTCCTTGCCGACTTCGTACTGCATCCCGCGGCACTGCATTTTGCTGTCCATGCCCTTGTAGGAAATGATTTCGTTTTTCATGTTGTTTCTCCTTTCCGGGCGGTTTAGCCGCCGCCCACCGGCTTGCTTGTTTATGCGATTTCAAACCAATCGCCGAACTTAGCCATGAAATGCTTTGCGCTGTGGCTTGTCTCTGCTGCTGCCCACTTCGTGGAACGCTTTTCCATGATCGCCGTGTAAGTTTGAGCTTTAACATCGCTCTCAACTTTTTCAATCTTGCCGCGCTTTTCCATGATCTTGATGAGGTACATCGTTTTCTGGTCATGTATTGCATCAGCTTCGATGATCGCTTCTGCGATGGTCTTTGCGTTCAGGGCAATATATTCGGCAGTCATGGGCTTGTAGGATGCGCTGTAATCGATGTAAAGAATGTATTTCATTTCAATTTCCTTTCTGCCTGTTGGCTCTGTGTTTTCCCTTTGATGATTATAATATACACTATTCTATCGCGTTTGTCAATACTTTTTTGAGAAAAAGCAGATTTTTTTGTAACCAACTTTTCCCCAAAAACAATCATAGTTACACAAAAAACATAGTGTTTCCAATGCTTTGACGGCTTTTTGGGGTGTAACCAAAACCAAGAAACCACGTTTGTATATTATATATTTCTAAAATAAAAAATATATCTTTTTTATTTTTATAAAAAGTTAGTTACATAGTTACAAACTACATAAAAAGTAGTAAGAAATATAGTAATATCAATGCTTTGAAGGGTGTAACTAAGTGTGTAACTAAGTGTAACTAAGTCGGCCAAAATGCAAATTTGGTTAAAGTGGCAGCTCGTCCTCAACCTGACCGGAAACGCGCTTCCAGTACCTTTGAACGCCATATTCTCCCATTCTTTTCGCGCTTGGCTGTTTCTCCCACTCCGGAAATGACTGCATAATCAGGCTAATATCTTGTGATTCCTTGCGTGTAGGTTTGAGCGGATCGCTGTGAAGGGCATCGCGCCAAAGCTGGATGATGCATACCTCGTCCTTGCAATCGAGGTACTCTTTTATAAGCCCGATTCGATAATCGTCCTCGACGGCACGGTCTTGCGCGGCGCGAATTTGCGGAATGAGCGAACGATCAGCATACGGCGCAAGATTACCGGAAAAGTATAAATTTAACGCCTCTGCCCAGCACTGTCGAATGTATGCTTTGATTTCGTCCTTGTGCTCGAAAAGTTCATACCCGCTTTGATTGACCTTCACCGGGTAAAAGCGGCGGTTTCCGGTTTTGTCAGTCAAAAATTGCTCTTTGTTGGTCGTCCCGATGAAGATGCATTGACGCGGATGATCGGTAACGCGCTTGTCGAACGGCATCCGATATCGGTCGTTTTGCCGCGTCAGATAGCTTTTTACTGCCTCCTGCTCCTTTACGCGGGTCATGGCCAGAAGTTCGGATACTTCGCAAATCCACGCCCCCTCGACCGCTTCAATGCCGCGCTGGCCGTCAAACTCGTTTACTTCCGAAAAGTATTCATCTTCCAGCGCTAACCATCGGACGAGTGTGCTTTTGCCCTCACCCTGCTTTGTGCCGATCAGAACCGGCATATCATCGAATTTGCATCCGGGATTGTAAAGCCGATTGATACCACCGGCGAAAATCAGGCGGCTGACCTCGCGCGTGTATGGCGTATCCTCGCATTTTGTCCACGTGTGCAAAAAATCATAAATTCGGCTCTGCCCATCCCAGCGGATATACCCAACAATATCGCGCACAGGATGATACCGGTTCTCGGCCATGACGATGCGCAAAGCATCGTCCGATTTTTGAACGGAATGAAATCTATACTTTTTCTCGATGTATCTCCGCATTTCGGCGTCATCGGCATCCGTCCAGCGCTCCATCTTACCATCAACCAGTTTTTCCGGCGAGTATGTAAGCTCGTTAAATTTCAGGCCCGCAAATTTCGGATCATTTTCGAGGACCTGCAAAAAGTTGTCCACGCTTGAAAGCGGCCTACCATTAGCATCAAAATCCAAGCTAATTGCAGACCGTTTTTTTGCGTTCTCTCGTGTGTAGTCAGCCGAAATCTTGTCAAGCGCTTTCGTGTATGCTTTAAAAAGCTGCTCAAACTGCTTTTGAATGCCGAGCTGACTTGCCTTGATAATCAGCGCCGTAGAAAGCCTTATGCGCTCTTCTTCTGGTTCTTCGGCCAGATCATCAAGCATATCAACTCGCAGCAGGTCAAATGGGTTCGTGATTTTTTCGATTTGATCCAGACTAAGCATTTTTTCTTATCTCCCTTTCTGCCAAATATAACTCGTATTCTGCCAGGTCTTTCTTTTTCAGCGCATTTGCATACTCATCTGTAATTGCATCCCCCTCTCTTTTTGGTTTCTCGGACGTAATTACATCATCTATTTGCTTCCATGCATCGAATTTCGCCCAAAATTCGCGCTCTAAGCGATTTTTATTTTCTTCTCGCGTCTTTATACTATTTTCACGTTCAGCCCTTATACGGTCAAATTTATGCTTCTGACGCATCGTCATTTTTTCGCCGATAGGATAACCAAGCGAAAAATCCGCGTTAAGTTTTTCAATCGCGCCCTTAAACCCAAGCCCAAAATAGTCACGAACAAATGATATAACGTCCCCTGACGCGCCGCAGGTGAAGCAGTGATAACCGCCAGAGCCGGGATATATGTGCATCGACGGATGCTTTGTGTCCGCGTGAAACGGGCAGTACATCTTCCTTGATCGGTTAATGGTGAAACCATAATACCGCAGCACGTCCTCGGTCGCAAGGCTGGATTTTATTTCTTCCGCGATGGTATACAGATAACTATACATTTTTGATTTTCCCCCAGAAATGGTAAAAAATATGGGAATACCCGCAGGCCGAAAGGTTAAAGCCTACGGGTACTCCCAAAGAGAAACCAACAAAAAGGAGATAAAAAAAGAAGGGAACCACTTGTCCGCGTCGAACTCATGGACAACATTATAATACTACATCAGCCGTATCGCGTCAAGTAGTTTTTTATTTTTTTTACATCCACCGTTGAATTCATGGCACGCACCACCCTGATAGGCGCAAGATGGCACAAGCAGCCCTGTAAACTCTGGGCACACTTTCAGCACCTCGCGGCACATTTTTTTCACAACCTCGCGCGTTTCTGGACTAGCCATGTTGCATAGCCTCTTGTTGGCGATGATTTGCAGCTCTTCTGCGTTGAGGTACCAGATCATATCAACTGGCGCGTCCTGCGGGGCTTTCGTGCGGTCATAATCGCTCTGCCGATCGTTGCGCTGGCTGCGTACAAACGGCTGCGCATGGACGTGCCTGCATAGATGGACGCTAACCCAGTATGGCAAATCGGTGATACGGAAAGCGAACTGCAACGTCCTGATCGGGCTGTGCCGCGCCTCCAAAATCTCGCTTTTCCACGCCTGCGATGGTGACTGGACGGGATGCTTGCCCACGGTAACAAGCGTACATTCCTTGCAAAACATCCAGTCAGCGTCTGACGGATATTTAATCAGCTCAACGTTCATCTGCAAAACCTATCTTCAAACGACGGCTTTGCAGTATATCCCGTCAGATCATCAAGGCCGACGTGCAGCGCGTCTGCGATTGCGATCAACATGTTTAGCCGTGGCGATACGAGCCCGGCCTGATACTTCGATAAAGTTGCGCGGCTAATGCCGGTCACGTGCTGTAGACGGTTAAGTGAATATCCTCTTCGCTCCCGAATCTCCCGGAAATTTTCAGTGAACGTTCCCATTTTTCCCCTCCAACTTGGAAATAATCTCACGCATTCTGGGCGCAGAAACGCCCTTCTCGACGATTTTTCCGTTATTATAGATAGTATACCCGCCATTCTCAAAAATGGCAGATACGCAAGTTTTTACGGTTGTGGTGGCCGATGAGGTCTGCGCCTTTTTGCTTTGCATCCGCGCGGGGATATCCATCATTTCCGGCATCTTTTCCTCAGTCCACGCGAGGCCGCACAGATTCCAAATGGCGGCGATCAGATGATCTTCATCGGTTTGGCCGTCCATGTATTTGACAAAATGCCGCATTGCGCTGTCTGCGAAGCTATGCGTCGGGATTCCCTTTTCCCATCCTCTTTCTTCATATTTTTTTGCTCCTGCTTCATAATGTTTTGCGAGGCGCATAAGGACGCACATGGGGAGCAGATCAAATCGGCCTTTCCCCTCGTGCATATCCCTAACCGCACCGGTGTCAAACATCGTCCTTTCTCCGCTGTCCTTAATCATTTTTTACCTCCACTTCGCCGAAAGCCTGTTCGAATGTCAAGCCGGTAACGGCAAGAATTTTTTTGATTTCGTCGATTTTAAGCGCACTTTTTCCTGCAAATTTTCCTCGCCATCTTTCGGTCGAGCCGGGGTTGTAAACATATCCCATCATTTGCAGAAGCACGGTTGTGTTTACTCCGTTCCTATTCATCCAATCGCGCAGCCCGACATAAATGCACGTTTTTTCGCCGCAAAAACGGTAATGTTTCGCATTTACACCGGCGCAATATTGCGATACGCGCTGCTTTGTAACGCCGAGCTCGTCTGCAATTTGCTGAAATGACATACCGTTTTCACGCATTTTAATCGCAATTTCTCTATTTCTCGTGTATCTGTAGTTCCCTTTTCGCTTTTCTTTTTTTACCTCCTCGCATCCCGTAGGTGTGCAAGGTTCAAAATTCACTTTGCAATCGCTCCTTTGCTTCTCGATATAAAATATCGTGTATTAGTTTTGGCGTTGTATCTGGATGGCAAAAAACAATGTGTGCATCATATCTTGCAGACCATGCGAGCAAGGATGCAATCAGGGCTTGCGGGAGCATATTTGATCGATACCGGCCTGCATATGCTTTTTCCCAGCTCGCACCCTCAATCAGCAGATATACCCGCTCTTCTGATTGCTTTAACCGCTCAAACTCATTCACGAACCTCTGCCGATTTTGGCAAAAATTTGAGCATATCTCGCTCAACGACATTTTCCGTTCAATGCAGCACGGTACGCGCCATTTTTGCTCTCCCGGAAGCACAAACACGGCAGAATAGTCACCGCTATCCAGCTTCGCGCGCGTCCACGGAACGCCGAAGGAATTCCATCTTTTGACGGCCTCCGGCGTTTCGTGCTCTCGGCTATCAACAATGATGGCCATAGTCGATAGCGCTTTTTGTATCTCAGGTGGGTTCATTCAGCCTTGGTTAAAACGGGAGGTCTCCGTCATCCTCTGCCGGAAGCTCCGAGAACGTCGCGGCTGCCTGCACATTCTTTTTCAGCGGGCGATCTTTCATCGGCTTGTACTTGCCGTCGCGGACGGCCTGCGCATCAAGAAACATACCGCATTCGGTTGTCCAGCCGGTGCTACCGTTGAATTCCCACTCGCGGTTGCGGAACAGCACGCCCACGGTCTTGCCTTTAAGACCGGTTTCGTCCCAATCCCAATGATAGCCCGGATTGCTCTGCTCGATTGCCCACATTGCATTGCCAAACTGCCGCTTCTGGCTGTCAACCCGCTGGTTTCTTTCATCCGGTACGGTCAGGCGGTAATTGCCTTTCCACTTTTTGTCCTCGTTCTGGTTGTTCTTCCATTCCTCCGCGAAGTGGTTTTTGTGATCGCCCTCGGCGATGTCGAACGAAATCACAAGCTGTTCGCCCCACGTGTAATACTTCACCTCTGCCCCCATGATTTTAGCGACATAGCCGCCAGCCGGAAGCGGCTCGCTCATGCGCATGGCCTCTGCTTTGTAACCGTCAAATGCTTTCATTTTCGTTTGCCTCCATGTTATTTGTTATTTTAAGCGGACACTTGCCGCCTACATACTTGTTAGGATATGCCGTAGGCTCTTTGTTTAGTTGGCACATCCGCTCGTTGCTGGACAAGTACGGGCACTGGTGGCAGCTAATGTCTGCCGTGCCGCGCTTGTCAACGGGAAAAAACACATCCACTGTGGCAGTTGCGTGGACATAAGACGTGATGCCGGATTCAAAATCAGGCATCCTCGCCGCCTCCCATCTGCCAATAATTTCTTATTTGTTCGTCCACATACCGAAGGTCATTATCAATAAGAGGCTTGTCGAAAAGCCCCATCGGGGTCTTAACTGTGTCCTGCCCGTTGTTTTGGGTGCTGAAAAGGTATCGCCCATCCTGCACCACGGTTTTTAGGACGATTGTGAACTTGCCTTCCAGCGTGACGTAATTGTCAAGCATCTTCCCGATGGTTTTAAAATGCTCTGACCCATCGTCCTTCTGATCGCTGTGGCCGATGAAATAAACGATCTTATCATCCGGGAGCTGGCCGCACGCATCAATCAGGTTGTTGAAGTCGCACGCAAAATCGGTGTACTTCTGGTAGCCTGTAACCTTGGCATTGCGCATAAAAGCGTTAACCATCAGATAAGTCGCATCATCAATCACGATTGACTTTTGCGGCGCGGCCTTAATTGCCCGCGTGATAGCGGCGTAATTATCGCTTTTGAATGTTTTCAAGTCGTTTCGGAACGGAAGTGGCTTGCCGGATACATTGACGATCGCCACGTCGTCTCGCCCGAAGTTCCGCAGGCTTGTGGACTTTCCCGTGCCGCTCTGGCCGTACACCATGCAAAGCACTGCCATATAATCACCCTTTCTTTTTCTCGGCGCACCATTCGCCGAATCTCTCTTTTTCACAGATGTCGTTAATGTTGAAGATAAAATCTTCCAGAAGTTTCATCTGGTAATACGCGCCGCCATCGCCTTGTTCATACCGAAGAACGAAGTCATAGTATTCTTTCAGCATCACCAGCTCCAGCGGCGTTCCGATTCTCTCCGGAACGGACGATTTCCAGCACTGGTCGAACATATACCGCGCAAACAGCTTCTCGTCAAGCATATACGCAAGTGCTGTCTGCGGCGTAAGCATATCCGCCAGACAGTCGAAGCAGTAACCGCCGAACAATTCATCATCTAGAAACTCTCTGCCGCATCTAGCGCAATGCATCGTCTCTCCGTATGCTTCTTTGCACACAGGGCATCCGTCGTGCCATCCGTCGTCCTCTTTCCATCTTGCCTGCTCGCCATCATCGAAAACGTGGCCGCAGTTAAGACATTTGTACATTCTTTTTACCTCCTTTTTTTGAAAACGAAATGAACTCTTCTGCAGTCATTTCCGTTTCAAGCAACCCAAGATACAGGTCGATGCCTCCGGCCCTGATTTCTTTGATGCACCTTTCTTCGTCCCTTCCGCCGCTTTGGATGTCAAAAGCTGCTGCACGAAGCACATATAGTGCAAGATCCTTTACGCCGGATGCGTTGTCTTTCGCTTTTCTTGGCAAGATATCATCTCCTTTTCGTGATTATAGTATAAACCATTTTTGTTAAATTGTCAATACATTTCTCAAAAAAATATACAAAATTCAGACGAAATTCGGACCTTTACTTGCTTTCATTTCCCGCCCATCTAAGATACCATGGGAGTAAGAAACGAGGTGCTATCATGGCATATTACAATCCGTATATAAATCCGATGCAATATAACAATCCGTATATGGATAGGCTCAACGCGATGTCAGCGCAGGGGCAGGTGAGCACCCAGCCGAGCCAGATCATCCGCGTGAATGGCCTTCCCGGCGCGCAAGCCTATCAGATGGGCGCGAACGCTTCTGTCGCGCTGTTTGACGCGAACGAGGATTATTTTTACATCAAGAGCACTGACGGTGCGGGCTTTGCGTCGATCAGGCGGTTCAAGTTTTCCCCGTGCGATGATATGCAGTCAGTCGCTCCTGCCGAGGACTATGTAACGCGCAAAGAATTTGACGAATTGAAAGGAATGGTGCTAAATGGCAAGCAGCATCTTCGGGGCGAACCCGATGCAGCAGACGCAACCGGCAAGTAACCCAATGCAGATGATCGCGCAATTCCGGCAGTTTGCAAAGTCCATGACGCCGCAAAAAGCCCAACAGCAGATCGAGAAAATGCTCACATCCGGCCAGATGTCTCAAGCGCAGTTTGAAAGCCTGAAGCAGCAAGCGCAGTCCTTTATGCAACTTCTCAAATAAAAAAGGGCGGCTGTCTCGCCGCCCTCTGTAAAGTCTGCTTTAGAATCTGCTTCCCTCTCTCACAATGATTTCTTCCTCGCAAAAATCATCATCCTCGCGGCAGACACAAATGCGAATTTCCTCTTCCGGGAATTCCTTGCCAAGCTCTCGCGCCATCTTCATGGCCTCGCGCTTAACGGTGCTGCCGTTGTCGCTTGAAAAATCGTTGCCGTGCTGGACTGCATAAAACTTCTTACTCATTTTGAATTTCTCCTTTTTTAATGTTTTTTGTTGTTTCCCTCTCTGTGATTATATAATAGCGCATATATGCGCAAATGTCAACACTTTTTTGATAAAAAGGTAAAGTTTTTTTGAAAAATAATCAGGGGTGCACACCGATTATTAAATAAATTGAAAGGAATGATTATTCTGGATAATTACAGTCTTTCTGATCTCCGCGCTGCTGTCGATGGCGGTAATGACGGATGGGGCAGCAATGGTGCAATTTGGCTCGTTTTGCTCTTCCTCTTCTGGGGCTTCAACGGCAACGGCTGGGGCAACCGTCAGGGCGAATTCGGTCAGTATGCAACTGCCGCCAGCCAGCAGGAGATTCTGTTCGGCCAGCAGTTCGGCCAGCTCAACGATCGTCTGAACAATATCGGCAATGGCATTTGCGACAGTACGTTCGCGCTTAATAACTCCATCACCTCGGAGGGGCGAAATCTGTCCGCACAGCTCGCGCAGTGCTGCTGCGACAACCGGCTTGCCACGGCGAACCTGTCCGCGCAGATGAATCAGAATGCTTGCGACATCACAACGGCGATCCATGCCGAGGGTGAAGCCACTCGCGCGCTGATTCAGACGAACGAGATTCAGGCTCTTCGCGACAAGGTTTCCAGCCTCGAAATGGACTCCCGCTTCTGCGGCGTTGTCCGCTACCCGATGAGCTATAGCTATAGCGCTGGCAATTCTCCGTTCTGCGGTTGCGGCTGCGGCTGCGGGAATAACATCTAAACCATGTTGCCAATACCGGCAAAATGGTAACGCCCTTTTAGGCGAGGTTATTGGGGCGGCAATAGCTGCCCCATTTTTCATATTATGAAAGGACTGATTTTATGAGTAAATCCGCTATCTACACGACTAACACCAGCGCACCGGCAGTTGCTGTCGGCGAAATCATCCCGGTTGGCAACACCGCTCGGCGTTATGGGTGCAACATCAAGCAGGATGGTAATGCCATCACGCTCTGCGGCAATGGATACTATCTTGTGAACGTTTCCGCAACGGTCACACCCGCAGCGGCTGGCAATGTGTCTGTCACCGCTCAGAAAGACGGCGTTGCAGTTATCGGAGCGACTGGCTCGGAAACCGTTGCCGCTGCCGCGACAGCCGTCAACATCGGCCTGACTGCCATTGTTCGCAACGCTTGCGGATGCGAAAGCAGCATCCTGTCGTTCGTCCTCGGCGGCGCAGCTTCGGTTGTAGACAACCTTGCCGTCACGGTCGTCAAACTGTGAGGCGTGTCATGAAACTCATCGAAAAACTGTCAACAATGATCGACGAGGAGATTGACGATGCGGGGAAGTACGCAAAGTGCGCTGTCAAGTACAAGGATGAACGCCCTGAACTTGCCAAGACATTTTACGACCTTTCTACCGACGAGTTGCGCCATATGGCGCTGCTTCACGCGGAAATTGCAGATGTAATCAAGGAGTACCGTGCAAAGCACGGAGAGCCGCCAGCGGAGATGCAGGCCGTATATGACTATTTGCACGACAAGCAGGTAGATAAGGCGCAGGAAGTCAAAAATATGCAGGCTATGTATCGCGAAATGTAAAGATGGTATATACATATGATCGACTATTCCGAAATCGAAAAGACGCTGCTCGAATCTGAAGCTAATTACGATACATCTTTTGCGGCATTAACCAAAATTGCGCCGTTGTACTGTGCGATGCTTTATAAGATGTTTTCTTCAAAAACGGCAGTTTCCCAGCCAGAACCGCTTGACGTGTCAGGTGATAGCGATTTCCTGTCTGCGGTTTCCGGCAAGAACAGCGTCGAGATTTTTGCCGTTATGAATGAATTGATGGATACCATTAAAATCATTAACGGAAAGTTATACATGGCAGTCATGAAAAAGCTGGACGCAATCGAATAAAAAATAGCCGCCTATAATGGGCGGCTATATTATTTGATATGTCTGTATAGCTTGTTCTGCGCCTTATACACGATAGTTTTCGTGTGCTGCGTGCTCAAGTCAAATTCTGCGGCAAGTTGTTCAAACGTGCGGCCATCGAGCAACCTGCGTTTCAAAATTTATCGGTCTCGCTCGTTGAAAATATAGCTATCAATCAAATGCTCCCATCGCTGTCGGCTAAAATCAAATTCGTCAGTCGGTTTCGGCAAGGTAAATTACCTCCATGTTGACCATCTTTGCAAACTCGATTTCACGTCGCACGCCCTCGCTAACCTTGGATGCGACGATTATGGCATCACACACCGATAGCAAATCAAGGCACAACTCCATTTCCTGTTCATATCCAATTTCTCCATATTCCATGTGTGAAAATGCAAGTAATGGGCAAATATAGCAGTTATTTTGATCTGCCATCTGCAAGTCATGTGTGATTTTTGCAGCATTGCGAACATTTTCCTGGTTTCCCTGATAGCAGTGCGAAACGTAGTACACCATATAATCACCTCACATCGTGATAACGATATCTTTGCGCTTTCCGCAAAGTGTCATTGTCTGCAAGGCATAGGATGATGGGATAAGCATTTTTCGGGAATTTATGCTGAATGATTTCAAAATCGGAAAGCATTATTTGCCCCCTTTCTTTCTCTTTGGGGGTTTTACGCGGCCGGTGCCGTGGCAGATATTACATTTGATATAGCCGGAGTTGCCGCCTACTTTTCGACGCCTGTATGTCGTTTTAACGGTCTGTCTCGCCATACAAATCACCACCGGCAAAAATATTTTAGCCATTATCTGCATCTTGCGTTACAGTTTGATGTACTGTCTCGTACTTCGATTCATACACAATCCACATCGCGTTCGTTGCCACCAACAGCGCGATTGTCACGATAAGCGCAATCCAAAGCCGTTTAATAACGCGCTCCAGCCGAGACATCACCCCTTCGTGAACGACATATGGCACATTAGGCGGACTCTTTTTTGCTTTGCAGGTGTTGCAATCCGGCATTTTATCAGCCTCCCAAAAATACTTTAATCAGCAGCGCGATAATACCGGCGCAGATGCCGGTTGTAAGCCGGTTATTTACCTTCATTCGCTCTTCCAGTACGGCGAACCTGGTCGAATCTTTTGCCAGCTTACCGCCGATGCCGTTGGTCACGTCGTTGCATTCCTCGCGGGTAACAAAAATCTTTTCTAAACGCTCAATATCATTCTGGTCGATCATGGTAAAAATTCCTCTCTATTCAAAATATATCAAAAAAGGGCGTGAAAATCAACAAAAATCTTCACGCCCTATATTATTTATTAGTATTTTTTAGGCTCGTCATAGCTCATGGCCCGCGAGCTGTCGCTGACACCTGCTGTCGTCGGGTCAACCACGATGCCGAGCAGGCACAAAATGTTGATGACCATGCTGATAATCGTCGTCACCTGATCCTGCGCCACACGCGGCACGACGCCGCACACGCCGAGCACCTGATACACCAGCGCCACCAGCGCCATGACGAGCGCGGTCAGCGTCGCCTTGTTCTGCAATCTGAGTTTCCAGTTGATATTCATGTACGCCCCTCCATCACTTGTTTTCGTCCATCATCCGCTGGCACACGATCATCGTGCGCAGCATATCCATTGATACGTCCAGTTTGCCGTGCGCGTCGCCTTTCAGCGCGCCGCGGTCCACCAGCTTCTGCGTCTCCTCGCGCGCCCAGCCGGGCACGTCGTCGATCGTGGCATATCTGGGGCTACGCGATTCCGCGTACCGCTTGCCGATCACCATGCCGCGCACCATGTCCCGCGAAAGGTCAATGCATCCGTGCTCGTCACCCTTTAGAGCGCCCGCATCCATCATCTCGCGCACCGTGTCCTGCGCCCAATCTGGAACATCCTCAATTTTGCTGTATCGTACCATGTCATCATCCTCCTCGTCTGTAGTAGTGCTTTTCGGCGTCAGCATCTCCTTAAATGCCGTCCACTGCGCCGGATCATCCACCCACGGCATGGGGCAGCGCTTGCCCGTCACGTCGTAGTGCCGCAGCACGTGGTCTGTGTCGATGTCATAGCGCTGCATAATGTCTTTTGCCAAGGACGCGGCGTTTGCCACAGTCTCCGGCTTGATGTAGTAGCTGCCGTCGGCACGCTTTCGGCTGCACATCTCAATGCCGATGCTGTTGGCATTGCGACACTCTGGATGCCAGTACGCCCGCGCGCCGCAGTGCCACGCCGTGTCGCCCTCTCGCACGGACTGCATCGCGCCATACTCGTCCACAAAATAGTGCGCGCTCGCCTGCAGGCCGCTCGCGCGGTGATAGTAATCGCAGTTGTTACGCGCGGTGTCGCCGTTGTTTGCCGTGTAGTGCATCACAATGTACTGCACCGGCCGTGTGCGCCCAGAACGGTAATTGTCCGAGTTGCAAGCAATGAATTCCATCAGCTCTTCGCCTCCATTTATTTGTACTTGCCAATGACATAGTAGCTGATCTGCGGGTTATTAACCGTCGCGTCGGAAGCTCTTACGCACTGATACGCCGGGGCATACGTCAGTCGCGTGCCTGTGTCATTTTCGGTGTTTGTGGCAAGCCAGATGTTGCCACTTCCAACCGTTGGCGTCGCCGATGCGATCGGGTTTTCAACAAAAGCAAACGGATATTGGCGTGCTGCTTTATTTTCTGCGATACCCATCCACGATGCTGTATACAGCGAACCCCATGTCTGCTCTGTCATTTCCAGTTTGTCCGTATCGAACGTAGCCCACATCTCTGCGATGCCGGATGCCCACTTACGCCAAACCCATTTTCCGGTTGTGCCCTGCTCGATAACATAATCAACGCCAACACCGCCGTAATCGCCGCCGAAAGAGCCGCTAGACCCGCCGCCAGATGATATAATGCTTGTGATGCTGCCTTTTTTTGCGCCGAGAGTGATTCTTGAATTTGAAATCTGCACCAAGTCGGTCGAGATGCTATTTACAATCATCTCCGCGTCAATCCCATGCGGGGGAGAAAGCACGCGGACAGAATCGCCAACCTCGAACGACGAGATTGTTTTGTCGAGGTTGTGCAGGTCAATCGCGGTCAAGGTGATGGTGTTGTTCATCGCGGCGTATCGGGTTAGATACGCCTGCCCATACGATTTTACAACAGATGGGTCGTCGCTGTCAACCTGCATCGTCTTGTCTACGCGCCCATAACGCAACTCGACTGCTTCGTTTTGCAGATACGCCTTGCCGTCGTTCACGCTTGAGATTGTCAGTCCATCTTTGCCAAGTGGCCAAACCCGAGTAACGAGTGTGCCAACTTCGAGCTGCCCCTCGATGTTAACTAAGTTAGAGCCAAACGCGATTTGCTGACTGTTTTCTTTTTCGATTGTCCTTGTGTAGTTAATATACACATCGCCGCCGATGTAGGATGCCCAGATATAGCCTCCCTTTTCCGATCTCAGCTCTTTCAGCAACTCAAAGATGTTTTTACACTCTTTGCTGTGCGAAACTGAGAATGTCTGGCTTTCAAACCCAACGACTTGTCCAACCTTAATCTCCTTGTCAGCGGTAACACCATCGTTGTAATTTTTAACAATGGCCGTAACATAGCTTTCAATCCCGCGTGCGGAAACGGTGAACGGCTCTTTGATGACATCGGACATCAACGCGATCATGCCATCGCAGCTTACGACGGTATCACCGCGAAAATTTTTGCTCACGCTTGACGCAGTACCACGGAAGATTTCCACGCCATCGGATTCCAGCTTAATTACAGACGTATGTGGTTCTACCTGCGATGCCATGTCGTTTGACGGCGGCAGAGTGAATTCAAGCGAGCTGACCGCGTTAATTTCTTCCGTCAGCGAGCCGGAGATGATTTCTCGACCGCTTATCTGCGTGGTGGAAAAAAGCAGGTCTCCGTCTACATAGCATACAAACATTCACAGACGCTCCTTCATGTACTGAATTTCCAGTGTCATGCTTCTTTCTCTGGAAGTCGCAATAATGTCAGCCCCACCACGTGGTATAACAAAATATGGGTTCATCGACGTGTACTTTTTGAGCACCGTCGAAGTGCTATTACCGTTTTCGTCAAAAACGTCTATATTGATATTGTACATGCTAACAAGATATGTCGGGGAAACAACGCGGTCGCCGCCATCGATGTGCGTCGATGTCCATTGCGCCAAGGACAAACTAACAAACAAAAATCTTGCGCTGCTGGACCAAGTGGTGAACACAAGCACCACGGCCGTTGACGGTGAAATGAACGTTGTTGACTGCTTGATTTCGCTTTCCCCAATTATGTCCCCTGTTTTGCTACCGGCGCGAATTGTTATGTACGAGTTTCCATAAATTCCTTTAACGTCGAGATTGTACTTAGACCCGGCGGTCAACCCTGTAATAGTAAGATATACATAGCCCTTTGTGGCAGACTTGGAAAGGGACATCGAAATGTCGTGACTGCCACTCGAATTTTCCGTGTAGCTATAATTGACAATACCGCCGATTGCATATGTGTCGATGTTCGCGGCTCCTTGCGAAGCTGGCATAAGGTCGCCTGTTTTATATACAGGGATCTCCACCGTTGTTGTACCAGACACAGGCCGCCTAAATGGATTCGCGTCAACCGTCAGCGTTATGGTCCGGAAGTCCTGCTGATAATCGTCCTCAATGTCCGTCAGTCTGCCGTAGTAGTAGTATCCGCTGGTTGTTTCAAACCGGCAGTCTACGAGCTGGCCGAGATACTTTCTGCGCAGCGCATCAAAATCATAGGTTGAGCCAGCGATCTTACGCAAGGTAACTTTAATGTTACGGTTGCCATAATGGATGCCTTGCACGCTGGAAAAGTCAAGCACGCCATCATATGCGTTGATGTCTACCGTGTCCGTTTTGACTACTGGGTTATCAATAGTCGCAGAAACGACCGTCACTTGCTTGCCGGTGTCGGGCACAATCTCGTCCCATGTACTAGAGCCGTGCAAGCGCATCATAAACGTCAAAAGTTTACCCATCAGGCCATCGCCCTCCTTTCGTTACCGGCGTAAATACTGCCAAGCCCCTGATTCATGCGATCAGAGATGCCGCCGACGAGAGTGTTGCCGTCAAGATAGATTCCAATCTTGCTAATCTCATCATGGATAGCCGCACGAATGTTGTTTTGAGCGCTGCCAGAAGCGGTCGCGCCCGCGCTAATCGTGCCAATATCAAATCCATTTTTAATGCTATCAACAGCACCGCCAACTGCGGACATCATACCGGGCATACCAGCATCAATACCGTTCACGCCGCCGTCCATGACATACTGAAACACCTTCTTTGACCACTTCGACGGTGAGTGTTCATCGAAGCCATCTTTGCCGGTGAACCAGCCTTTGATCTTATCGACAACGCCCTGTACCTTGCTCTTGAGCCAAGCAACTTTGTCGTTTATGCCGTTCCAAATGCCTGTCAACAAATCGTGCCCGATACCACTCCAACTAAACCCCTTAAATGCGTTCACAATCGCCAGAAAAATCCTGGGCAACTGCGTAATCATGTTCGGGATCGCCTCGATCATACCCATGGCGATGGAAAGCGTGATTTGGATGGCCGCGAGTATGATTTCATCGAGATTCGTCAAGATGCCATTAACAATCGCCATAGTGATGGTTGGAATAGCCGCCACGAGGCTGGGGATGGCATTAAGAATCCCGTTTACAAGTGACATCAGAATCTCAATACCAGCGTTGATGATCTGCGGGAGCATCACGATCAAACCGGCAACGAGGTTTCCTATAATTACAGGAGCAGACTGTAAAATAATCGGGAGCGCTTCCATCAACCCTTCCACAAGCGACATAATGATTTGAAGCGCTGCGCCCATAATGGAGGAAAGTGTCGATGGGTTTGTGAGTTCTTCCCAAAGCGTATAGGAGAGGGTCGTGACAGCCGGAATTAGATTCACCGCGAATTCTGAAATACCCTCGGCAAGATCAGTTACAATAGTAGCGCCGGAGCTGACAATGTCACCGGATTTGGCTGTGATGCCGTTAATTAGCTCGAGCACAATGTCACCAGCCGAGGCGACGAGTGTAGGTAAACTGTTAGTGATGGCGTTTGCAAGCGATCCGATCAAACTCGCGCCAGCAGACACCACATCCGGGAGCGCATTAACGATGGTATCAACCGCAAGCGGGATTATGCTTTGCGAGGCCGATGATACGAGCTTCGCAATGCCTTTAATTGATGTTTCAATCCTAGGGATAATATTGTTCCCGGCTGTGACAGCGCTGTCAACGAAGTTGTTTACGAGCTTATTGAAATCCTGATTATCATCAGCGATACCAACAACAAGGTTTTTCCATGCGGATTTCATCGCGGAAACGCTTCCCTGAATCGTGGTTGCTGCTTCCTTTGCGGTCGTGCCAGTAATGCCCATTTCCGTCTGCACCACATGGATCGCATCCACAATATCCGCGTAACTGGAGATGTCGTACTCAACGCCGGAAAGCTTCTGCGCGTCGGAAAGAAGCCGCTCCATTTCTTCTTTCGTTCCGCCATAACCAAGCTTCAAGTTATCCAACATTGTGTAGTTCTGCTTGGCAAAACCCTGATAGGCATACTGTATTGAGGACATATCCGTGCCCATCTTGTTGGCGTTATCGGACATATCCGTGATTGCCATATCCGCATACTTTGCGGCTTTCTCGGTATCGCCGCCGAGAGACTGGAGCAGGCTCGCGGAAAAGCCCGTGACCGTCTCCATGTACTCGTTCGCAGAAAGCCCGGCGGTTTTGTACGCGTTGTTGGCGTACTCCATCACCACGCCTTGGCTTTCCTTGAAAAGCGTCTCCACGCCACCAACAAGCTGCTCGTAGTCACCGTATGACTTTGTAGCAGCAGTCGCCAAAGCTGCGACACCTCCAGCAGCAGCAGAAACAGCAGCACCGACAACTTTGGCTGTCACGCCAAGACCCTTGCTTACTTTGCTGCCGAGACTGGATGTCTTTTTCCCGACATCATCAATTCCTTTTTCAGCCCCTGATGTGTCGGCTCCAATTTTAACAAAAAGGTTAAAAAGGTTCAATCTTTCACCACCAGTCCACAACGTTTGATAACATCAGCTGCGATTTCCTCTGCCGGGCGATTGTCCACCGGCTTCGGATTCACAACGTCTTCAAACTTTGCTTTGATAAATTCCCCACCGTTAAAGTTTGCGGTGTTTTTGGTAATCATCCGCAGACACTCGGCGGTGTATAAACGATAGGCTGATTGTTCAAGCCTATTTTTTACTAATTTAGGCAATAAAACAATCAGCCCATGTACACTGCATTTAGGCGCGCCCGACAGACAAATTAAACATTCGTCTCCACCGGCGCGCAGGATTTGAAAAAATCGATCATGTCCTTGTCTGACACAAGCTCCTTGACCTGCTGCATCGTTGTCATGATGTTCTGGTGCGCAATGTCTTTGATAGCGCATCCATTCACAGCCGCGAGGATGCCAAACACATCGTCGCGGTGCTTTTTCAGGATGATCGGCAGAAGTGTGCTAATCTTCTGCGCGCCAAAGGTGTAAAGTTCAAGGCGCGACAATTCGCCAGAGCTATCAATCTTGCTTTTAAGCTCTGCCGCGAGTTCCTCGTCGGTCAGGATGTTAAGCGCATAAGCGCCAGCCTCGCAAAGCACGTCTGCCGCGCGAGAAGTATCAAGTTCGGAAAGTTTCATAATAATTTGCCTCCTAAATTATTATATCAGCCAGCTTCGGCAGTGCCAGCCTTGACGTAAATTTCAAACGGCACGGTATTCTGCGCGTTCATCGAATAGTGCGCGGTGTACTCAAATGCCATCTGACCCTTCGCCTTGTCGGCAGTCTGAAGCTGGAAGCCGCCAGTAGAAAGCGCGTTCATAAGCTTGATTGCTACATAGCCGCCGTTCTCCTCTCCGTTTTTGTCGGAGTAATCGCCGACAATCCAAATGTCGTCAAAGTCCGCCTGCGCAAGGTCGTTGCGCGGCGTGACCTTCGTCGTATCGGTCGTGCCAATATCAGCCGCTCCGAGCAGAGACTTGGCGACGGCGGTATCAAGCGTGACATAAGTACCAGAGCACTTTGCTTCCCAACTGTCGAGCTTTTTGAGTTCCTTCATGTTCTTCGGGCAGTTATCGATGTCCTCGCCGAAGTCGGTATAAGTCGGGGTGGCAGTGAAATTGATGCCGCCAGTGGTTGCGCCAATCTGACCGCTTTCGCCGACCGTGCCGGTCGCCGGTGTGAAATCGCTGCAAATGATAGCTGCGTTAATTTGCAGCTTCTGGAAAGTATCAGAAGGAATTTTCGTGAATTTCAAATTGCTTTCATTCCTTTCGTTAAATCGTTGTAACGTATTCGGCAGTCAGATTGAAATACTTTCTCCGAATGTCCCTGTCGTCATCCGGCATATTCTGCGCGAACGGGCTTCCTCGTTTCAGCCAAATCGCGCCATCGTCGCATTCAATCCACGCACCGCTTTCAGGGATTTTAGCCGCAATTTCTCGCGCCTTTGCATTGCATTTTGCCCAGCTTGTATCTCGATACCAGATGGACACGGTTAACGCACATTCGCCGTCACGAAAGCCGCCAGTGACAATGTTATAAGTCAGATAGGGCAATTTTGCGTTGTCCGGCACAGTGTTTTCCTCATAAGGAGGAAGAAATTGCTTGTAAAAATTGTAAAGTGCTGCTTCTTTTGTCATTTTTCCGCATCACCTTATCAAGTAGGCGTAAATTCCTCGGCAGTCACCTGCGCGACCTGAAAACTCGATCGCGCGGGTGTCTGCACATCGTCGCTGTCAGAGGTAACACGAAAGATTTTCCCATCTTCCAGCCGCTTGAAAACAGTGTGATAGGTCAACTCGACAGGCTTGTGAACCGTGACTGTGTAATTTGAGGTCACGCCCGCTTTCTGCGCGGTGAGTGCCTCCATGCTATTATCGCATACAATCGCGGCCTTGAATGTTGCGCCCTCTTTCCAGATAACGTCATACCCGCCCTCTTGATTATCCTGCGTCGTTTTGTCGAGAAACATACAATCTCTCATGCTTTCTTCCAACAGCGACATTAGATTTTCCTCCATCTGTTAAGCTTCGGCGCGAACACGGCTTGCCACGAAAGCGGCGCGCCAGTCTCCGCGTCAGTTGCTTTTTCATAAGAATACCCGCCAAAAGATTCAGACGTGTACGGCGAAGCACCTCCACCATCTGTCTTTTGCTTGTATTCGTCGATTTCCCCAGCCAAAGCCAAAAACGCCGGAGGCAAGCGCATAGACCGGACTTCCCCATCAAAAACCTCATCCGTCAAATCAGACGCCGGGTATTGATGCACGCCGTCGTTAAAGACGCTCCCCAAAACACGGAAGTATTGCCCCTCCGCAAAATAGTCAAGCGGCGCGAGAACGCCGTCTTTGACCGTAAAAGTCCCTTTATGCTTCGCGGAATCATCGGTAAAATAATTCCGGCAGATAGCGCACATATCATCTAACAGCATTTCTCGCACCGCCCATTTTCAGTTATTCATCAAGCGCCGGTCTTCGGCTTGAGCACGATGCCATTCAGAGCCGCGGCCTTGAGCGTGTTCTTAAGAACGACGCCAGCGACGAGCTCGACCTCGCCCTTCTTGACGGCACCCGGCTGAGACATATCCGGCATATAGGTGGAAATCACGCTCGTGCCGGTCGGGGAAATGCCGTGGAAGCCATCAAGGCCGATGCTAACAGCGTAAATGCTGGAAGTGCCAGCAGCAGTAGTAGACGCGGCAGAAGTACCGATAACATCGACAGAAGAAGTGCCGTTGTAATACTTGCCCATGTCGAACATCGGGATGCCCGCGAACGTTTCAACAACGCGGCCAAAATCGTCCTTCGTGCGTTCATAGTAGCCAACTCTGCGAGCAGCGGCGCGAGCCTTGAGAAGCATTTCGCCGTTCATCAGCAGCATGGTCGCATCGCCATCAAGCGCGTGGACAAGCTGGTCGAGCTGATCAACAAAAGCGTTCGCGTTGCTAGTGACCTTCGCGGAATCAGACAGATCAATATCCGTCGTGAATTCGTTCGACGTGCCATTGAGCAGCTTTTTCAGGCCATCAAAGGTGTTGGTAACATAGCCAGCGCCGGAAGCGGCAGACGTGCCGTTAATAACGAGATTGTGGAAATAGTTGCTCGTCGCCTTAATCTTCTGCTGCGCCTGAAATGCCAGCTCATCAATCGCGCCGGAAGTCTCCTGAAGCACACGATCAACTTCGAAAGAGCCGCCCATGATAACGGCCTTTGCGGTCTTTTCCTCGCGCTTTGCTTCGCCAGCGGTGTACTCGCTACCGATGGTTCGAACCGAAGCCGTGCTTGGGGTTTTGAGCTGGATATAACCATAAGTCAGCGTAGAACCGCCAGTACCCGGAGAAATCGCGTTATCGAACACGAGATTATCAAGCAGGAGAGAAGAACGTCTAAATTCGTCAACCACCATCTGGTCAACGCGGTCAGCCATGCCAATCTTAGCCTCGGAAAGAGTAATAGCCATAAATTATTTATTCCTTTCGATCATATTTTTCACGCAGCGCTTCTGCCAGCGTTTTCGGCGTATTCTTCGCGCCGTTGTTCGCGGGAGGGTTATCAACCTTCGCGCCGGTCGTAGTTTCAGTCACGATGAAATCAGCCCATTCGGTCTTGACGTTTTTAGACAGAGTGTCAACATCTTTGATATTTCCTTGCTCGTCAAGCTCCACACCGTCAACGTCCGAAACTTTCAGGACGCTATCAAGCCGCTTTTCGGAAATGCCTGCATCTTTTAGCATTTTTCGATAAGCCGACAGCTTCGCGCCATGCGTTTCCTTCGCGGTCTGCGCGTTCTTGTAACTTTCAAAATCTTCTTTCAGCGCATCATACTTCACCTTGTAGCTATCCTTGCCGTTTGCTTCAAGCTGTTTCTCGGTTTCATCCAGCTTTTTCTGAACGTCCGGCAGCTTATCCGCATCAGCCTTGTAGCCGTCGCGCTGCTCCTTTAGCGCGTCAACGGTTTCTGTGTGCGCTTCAATAATCTGGTCAATTTTTTCATCTTCAATGCCCATTGCTTTGAGCATCTTTCTTGTCAAACTCATCTTGCAGTAACCTCCATTTACTTCGGCGGCATTGCCCTGCCGTTAAATTACTGTTTGTTTATTTCATTATACAGCCTGTAATATTTTTTGTCAAATGGTAGCTGTCATGCGTTTCTCATGCTTTCTTCCAGCAGACGCTTGTACTCGTCTCCATGCTCTGTCGCGGCTCGCTTAAGCATATGATTCGCTTTTTGCTTTTGCGTTCCGTTCTCGACAAAAATCCCATAATTTACATTTGTACCAACGTAAGCGGCGGGTTCGTCATTATCGACGGCGTGTGTCATGCTGTTCCGAAGGCGGCCGGTTCTGACAGGTGTGTTGTCTTTCGCATACGTTTCCGCCTTCATGCCGATCGCTTCTAATCCACGAACGAGCGCCCTTTTCATGGCGGCAAGTACCTCTTCGCTGTTGTCCTCAAAAATAACGCTGCTCATCGTCTACCAACCTTTCTAAAGCCAATAATTTCATATCCCAGACTGCAACGGCAGTTATATACATTTGCACCGCTTGCGCCGGGGTCGCCAGGGTACATGATTTCACCAACGGAATTTACAAACGGCTCGTCTAAATCTTTCAGAACGCCATCAAGCTCTGCGTGCCAATCACGCGTTCGGTTATCTTTTGTTGCAATCCATCTCCTTTTTACATCAATTCCAGCGTCACGCGCGCGGTATAGCATATCCATTCTGCCTTTATTCTCCGCGCCAGTTACCATCGTTCTTGCGTTTCTGATAGCGGATTCGGCATTCATGCGCTCAACTTTTTGCAGCCGCTCGGCAATCTCCGGCATACTTTCGCCCTGCAAAATCCCTTGTAGCACCTCGGAATTCATTTTTTTGGTATTCCATCGCTTGTCTTTAGCGACATCCAATTTTCTCGTCGGCAAAAGGGATTTATCGGATTTGATAAGATTCGCAACCGTTCCAGCGTCCACAAGTTCAAACGTATATTTCGGCACTTCTCGCGAGATCTGATTGCCAAAAAAATTATAATTTGTTGCGTAAGTTTTTGGCAATTCTCCGTTTATGTAAGCAATAGCCATTTCATTTACTTGCGAAAGTTCTTGCGCCGTGCGCTCTACCATGCGTTTATAGTGATCGTTCATCAGCGTTTGCTCTCGTTGCGCGGACGCAAGCTCTTTGCCAGCTTTTTTTATCGCGTCTCTATCCCCGGATTTTTTAGCAGAATCATACGCGTCTTGCAAAGACTTGATTTTTTTGGCTGATTCCAACATATATTTATTCCAAGACTTTTGCACTTCGACGTGTGCGCGCGAGTAGATACCACGGAGCTTGCGCTCCATGGCATCTAGCTGTTTATCCGTTTTCCTATGCGCGTAATCTGGCATTTATTTCACGCCCATTCATCTTCGTCAGTGTATATATGTATCAATGTTTCAGCGCGGCTGCGTGCGCCCGGCGCGGTAATTGTCCGTGCTGCAAGCAATAAATTCCATCTTGTGCCTCCTTTTACGTGATCGGTTCGTTAATGGTAGCAATAACTGCCGTCGCGTCCGTGCAGATCAGACTTACGCGGATGTAATGCTCGCCGGGCGCTGTTATCGTGACGATGTCCCCATCGCTGTTGAAATTAAGACTATTCCATGTATGACCGTTGTATATGTAGCTCGTAGATACCAACGTTGCCGTTGCGCTGTACTCTGCCGCCGCACTTTTCCAATCATTCTCAGTGGGGAGGCTCGCGCCCTTGATGCGGAGCGTGTCTCCTGCTTTCAAGTGAATCAGGCTCGGCACATCCATATTTGCGCCGATTGTCGCCCATCCTACCTGCTCTTTGTTCGTGCCGCTCGATGTGCTCAGCCGCGTGTTCGCAGAGATTCCGATGGTGTCGATGATGTTTGTGATGACCGCCGCGCAGGTAATCCCAATGTTGCCAGTTACGTTGGCGATTGTGATTGTGTTCCCAGATACTGCCGAAGTGGATATGTCCGTTCCACCCATTGTTACTGTGATTGCGCCGAGCTTCTTGAAAGTTCCCGTCGGGGCGAGCGTCGTGGTATAGGCCGCGCCCTCTGCAATGTTGTCGGCAGTGTTAGAAGATGAACAGTTTGTGAGATTGCGCGTGATGTTGTAAGTCACAGTGGGAACAGATGCCGCAGCAGTAATCATAATTGCGCCAGTAACCTTGGCGATGTTGACTGCACCGCTGCCAGCCGAGTAAGCAGTGGCCGTGATATCCACGCCACCCATTTTGATTACTACCGACGTAATCGTCTTTCCGCTTTCCGCTGCTAGAACAGCGGTGTACGCCTCACCATATTCTATCTGAGTTGCAGGGTTGCTGATAGAGCAGCCTGTGAGATTTTTGGTGATTGGCTGATACCAGTGCAGCATCTCCGGCGTTCCGTCGGTCATAGCCACCCGGAAAGCGTTGATATCGGACATTGACATTCCGCAAGTTTCGACAGCAAAGTGTACACATTTGTCACGGAACGTACTGCCTGAAACAGCATTGATTTCGTTAATAAGCCTTTTCCATTCTGGTTCATTGCGACGGCGTGCAAGTGCGTCCGTTTCAGTGCCAGAGTAAAAACACGTCAATTCATAGTCTTTGTCGATATCGGATTGGGACATACCGAGCAACCCCTCCAGCACACACGCGAGAGTTGCAGTGCGGTCTGCCCCCGCCGTGCAGTGAAAGTATACGGGTTCACGGTGCGTAACTGCGTCAATTACGCAGCGAAGATAGAGCTGCCAGCGCCGCCACTTGCGGCAGCTTCGTTGATGGCCGCGACAAGATTTTCCTTCGCCTCCGTCGTCAGGTCGGCAATGTCACCAATCTGTTTTTGCAGGTCGTCCAAAGTCTTCTGGTCTACAGGTGTAAACACATAGTCGGCTGGTTTGTTTCGCTTGTGTACCTTAAAAGCCTTTTCGATTTTGGTGTAACCGTCTTCGGCACTTCCAGCCCACGCAAAAACAACCAGCGGCGCGAATGATTGCAAAAGCTGATCTGGGATAATTGCAAAACCGTCAGACACATCAACGTCAATCGTGCGCCCATAAAACCGGTTCTGATAATGCACCCGCTTGATACTTTCATCGTCGATTACGACTTTTCGGCCAGTGTCCCACTGATACAATTCACTACGGCCATCCGCAAGTTTAATTGTCGCCATTAACGCTAACCTCGTCTTCTTCGCTTTCCGGCGCAAATCTCTCGGTTTCCTCATTCCGCTTGCGCTTGATAATCTCGTCAGCCTGCTCGCCGAGGCCAAGAATAAAGCAAAGCTGCTCCGTCACAGTTGCATCATCGAGATATTCAGCCGCTGACAAAATCATGTTGATTTCTTCGCTTTGATTGATAATTTTCGAACGCTTGAAACTCACTTCGTCTTCAATCCCCGCGATCGCAAGAATTTTTTGCACGAAATCAATCACGCAATATTCGTACATATCCGCCTTGCTATCAAGCGGCTGATAAGCTGCGCGAATTTCAGTTGCCGTTTTTGCCGCGGCTGACAAATCGGCAACGTTCAGGCACTGAAAATCTTCGTACAACCTTGTTTTGATTGTGGAAATCGCCGTGTCGGAAGCCTGAAACGGCGTTTCAACCGTGTGTGCTTCGACCTTTGCTCCGCCGCTTCCGTCACCATCAACGTGGGCTACGTGAACGGTTTTCATGCGCTCTATGAATTTCTGATCGTCCTCATCGTCCATCCCGCCGCAATTTGTAATTGCCCAATAAATATAATTGCCTTCGTCGACGTTGTTTACAAGGTTACTGTTCAAAAGGTCAAAGGCGTCAAGCGTACCCTGCCGCCCAACAAGCTCTGACTGTTTTTTATCGTTGCCATAAAGCGGAACAATCGGGAATGTGGGGTAATTGTCGCCCTCGAACACCTCGGTCTTGTCTGCGACGTCTTTTGCATCACCGCGCCGCTTGATAATATAAGGCCGCTTCCCGCCATCATCTGCGGATTTGATTTCCGAGCCATTCTGCGCGACGTAATCTGTGTATCCATCGATTTCATACAGCGTCGCTCTAAGCGGCTTATCTTCCGCTACCTGCCACCAGCGAATTCCTGCTTTAAGTGCGCCGTCCATCTCGTCATACAGCGGAACGAATTCGGTCAGCGAGAACACGTCCAAATGGTCATAATTCCAAAAGCCGAAAGACACGCCGCCGATAAGCGCCTCTTTGCCCGCCTTTTGCAACTGACTATCAAATTCATAGCGATTACTATGCATTTCTTTCTCGCCGCCGGAAAGCCGCTGTTTCGTGTCGCCCTTGCCAAACATCGCTCCATTGCCAAGAAGATACTGGTTTTCCTGCGTTACCGCGAAATTAAAAAAGTTTGATGCGATCTTGTGGTTCGCGCTCCATGCGTCCGCGTGTGCCTTACCACGAAGATCATAAAGCACTTTCTGATAATGCATGATTTTTGGGTTCAATCCGCGATAGTACTGCTCCGCCAGCGATGCAGTTTTATACGCAAAGCTGCTTTTGTGCTCCCCGATCGCCGCCAGAATGAAACCCATCCGCGCCGCTTCATTATCGCCGAGCGCGGTCAAGTCCTGATACGTCTTTATGTTTACCACCCCGTTAACTCAAAATGGATTGATATTTTTCTACCGTGCTGTTTTTCCTCCACAGCCGCCGCACCTGGCTTGCCACGCTATCCGGTGCATCATCGTGTTCAGCGTTTTCGTTGTAATCGCAAATTTGGTCGATAAATTCTTTATCAGTCCCGCTGACGAAATAAACGTTGTTCCATTCAGCTTTCAGATACGATGTGATTTTCAAAAACTTGTTCATATTCTCGTGGTAGGTAACAGCACGTTCACCACGCTTGCGCAGTTCTTTCGCCAAATATCCTTTATCGCCGTTGTCCTCGCAGTAAATTCTACCAGCATTGAAGCGCTTGCGCAAGCCCTGTATCTCGTCGAGGCAGTCATCTACGTGTTTACGCCACAAGCGCCCGTAAAAATAGTAATTGCCATTGCGCTTTGACACGATGGTAAATGCGGTATAATCTTCGCCGCCATATGCAGCGTCGATATGGCAATCGCCCTGTTCAACCAGCGCTGTGTCACAATCTGTGCGCGGGTTGGAAAAAATAACGTCCTCTTCTGCTACATGACGTAATTCGTAGTTCGCGGCGAACAGAGACGCGGTCATGCTTGCCTTAATTTGCTCCAAATCTTCCGGCGGGATAAGCCCGGTTTGATAGCAATCAAAGCGCTCGATGTTAGGCATCAAAGTAAAAGCATCGTCTTTACTCCACGGAGTTCCCGTGTTATAGATTCTTCCGCCTCGGTTTCGGATGTTTTGCAATTCTTGATACACCAGTTTCGTCCGGTCTCGCTCCGCGCGAGAAATGCGGTCGTTAACGTTGACAATATCATCCGTAAAAACGCAATCAAAGTGTTTGCCAGTCAAGCTAGCTTGCGTACCAATACCGACAAGCTGGGATGTGCCCTTGATGTCTGTCGCAAGGTTTGTGTTGATCTCTGTCGCGGAAGAAACGGTCAACCGGAGTGGCGTGCCATAAATCACCTGCACGAAATAAAGCGTGTGGGGGTCAAGCAAAATTTTTTGAACCTGCTTGATAACCTCCTTCACGTCCGTGTCGGTTTTTCGCATGAATAACGTCTTTTTGCGCGGCATTAGAATGATGATGATAGCCAGCGCGATGGACACGCAGGTCGTTTTATAGCTACCACGGTGTGCTTGCAGTGTCTTATCTTCTTTGCCACGCACCATGTCGATAATCCAGCCGTTATGCAGCTCGGTCAGCTTCGTAAACCCAAGCATATGCGCGAAAAGATAAGGTTTTTCCAGCAGAAAATTAACCGCTTGCTCCCGTGTCATTTACCATCTTCTCCACTTCGTCAATCACGCTTTTGTCCACATCTGCAAACATGACTTTATCAACCGGCTTTTCCCCCGCCGTGTCTCGCAGGACTTCAAACGCCTTGATGTCTCCACTCATCGCCTTTTTCATCAGCATTGCCGACAGCATTTCAGAACCGGATTTTTTCCCTTGCGAAGTGCTATATTCCATCTGCATCAGCTCTTGCAGACATTCTCGTAGCAATTTTTTTTTGCGTCGAGCCTCTCTGGATGCAACGCCGCCTTTCTTGGCTTCTTCTTGGGTAAATTTATGCTCACACGGCCTTAAATTCTGCTCATTCGCCATTTATCTCACTTCGCTTTTTAATATATTGACAAACCATTTTTTAGTTGCTATAATAATACCAAAATATGCGGAGGTAGTCTATTGTTAAAACACCATACATCCGTATGGAATAGGCGGTTCAATTCCGACCCCTCCGCTCCATTGAAGCAACTCGTTTATTCGGGTTGCTTTTTATTATGCCTTTCAGCTTGCGTTACCTTTTTCCCCTTATACATTCCAGCGCCCATTTCATCGATTTTGGAAAACGGAATGATAGGAACGGTAAGCCGGTCTCTATATGTTTGGTCAATAAAATAGATATATCGGAGTTGGTACCCGGGCAAAATCTCACCGCCGACATAATAAGCCACATATTTTTTGAAATTGAAGTTGCCGCCGGTTATATCGTAATAGCTTTTGCCGCCAAGTTCTTTTCGCGGGGATGTTGGATTGCTTTCAAGGGTCATCTTGTGTATTTTCTCACCGTTTGGGAGTTGCACCAGATTACCGTTAGGTTTGATTGCCGTCAAAACAAAACCACTTGCTCGGTAAATCGTTCCGTCTCCGCACGAACACCCATCCGCAAACGAAATAACCCATTTGATTTGCGGCGCGTTTTTGCGGATTAGTTTCATTGCAATCGAAATCGCGCGGCTTTAGCTATTGCGTGGGAGAACATCGTCAAACGCCATGCGGTTCAATTCGATGAATTCGTTCCACCCGGTTCCATCAACAAGCCCCTGTATTTTTGACTTATCCAAAGACGGGCCAAAGGACATGACGCCGTGAAGTCTGCCTTCGTAAAACACGCAGAAATGCAAATTGCTGTTATTCACAACCTTGCCACTATAATGGTGCGTTTTCACAAACGGAACGGCAACCTTGCTCGGAATAACTTTTACAATCAATTCCTTTGCGCTGCCCATTGCCGTATCACCTCATACAATGCGTTCCCATTTTCGTTGGCATTACCAAATGTTTCAGATACATTATCTTTCACAATGCTAATTGCGTATTCAATCAATTCCTTTTGCTGTTGGTGTAGGGTAAATGTCATTTGGCAGATTTCTGGTTTATCGCCATCTGGCAACGAAAATTCATCGCCAAATTCATCTGGTGAATAATCTTCTCCATCGGCTTCCAAGCCAAAATCAAAATCAAAATCAAAATCGCTCAAATCCAACTCCGGCAGTTCATCTTTCAGCAGATCAAAGCCCCAATCGCTCTCGTTGCTCTTATTATCTACCAGCCGCAGAGCGTTCACCTGCTCCGGCGTCAGATCATCCACACAGACACACGGCACTTCTTTCATGCCAAGTTTCTTTGCCGCCAGAGCACGACAGTGGCCGATAACAATCACACCGTCGCGGTCAATCACGATCGGCTGCACAAAGCCGTATTGCTTGATACTTTCCGCAACATTTGCAATCTGGGTCTTATCATGCTTTTTCGCATTTTTATCATACGGTGTAATTTCGCGGAGTTTCTTATACACAACGTTCAATTTCATCGCCTCCTAATAAATTATATCATGTTTTCCCGGCGTAAGCAACAAGAAGCCGCCTGCCAAAAGACAGACGGCAAAAATTATAGATTGTAAAACGCGTTGTAAAGCTCGTCGGCGTTTTCAAGCGTGCGGTTGGTTCTATATGCCTCAGACGCCTTTTTAATTCGATCGTTCAGAGCAAGCGCACTTCGCTCTAAAAACTCAACTTCGCTCTTATCGCTTTTATAGGCGCGAGAAAGCTGCTTTTTTAGCTCTACACCGGTTTTCCTATCGATAACCCCATTATGATACGCCTTGTAAATAATCCGCAGAGCGGTATAAAAACAAGCGTCTGCGATGTCAAGGCCTCTCTGCATATCTTCGTCATTCATCGCAGCGCGTTCAAACGGGAATTCAGTCGGCATTGTGTTTCTCCTTTCATTCGCCCGCCTTGATCGCTTGCAGATTTACGAGCACGCTGTCGTAATCATTCGGGTACATTGCCCGAAGCACGGTACAAAGCTCGTCGTCGTCGAAGGCGAGTTTTTCACCGCTATAGTTCAGCCGGGCGGAGTTGAAGATCGCATTCGTCAGGATGTCGAGGCATGCCCTGTTGTGCGCGGCGCTGTGCGCGTCGTTGCGCGCGTCTTCCCACATTGTGTTTGCTTCCATTGTTGTTTCCTCCTGTTTTTAGATGTTCCGGCATCGCCGGACGCCTGCCGTGTCCTTTGCGCGCTGCACGTCTGCCTGTGTCGCCGGCCTCCGGCGTGGGTTAATCCGCTTTGGAATCGCTGTCACCGTCCATCCTTTTTGCGTGGAGCACAGAACAATTTATCAATCCAAGATACTTTTCCGCTACCACCAGTAGCGCATTTCTTCGACTGGCAAGTTCTGTTCTCCTTGTGATAATAGATGCAGTCCTTACATGGGTTTCGCATTATTCTACACCTCCGTCCTTTCTCTCTCCGTAGGAGCAGAAAAAATCCGAATCGTCTGGGCAATCCATTCTAAGCCGATTGCAAAAATGTATGCCGCAGTCATAATGATGCTTGCGGCCTGCTCTCATACTCTCGTTTGCCGAATGCACAGAAATGATCTCCGAATACCAACAGGCCACGGACTTGACCGCAGGAGTATTTCTTCGCCCATTCCACCCACATTGCATAGCGGCAATTCTCGCACCGCACCACCGGCGCAACGTCGGCGGCAGGTACATTGCGAAGCGCATAGATTGCGCTATCCCAGGCGACAGGTAAAGATTCAATCGCCGCTTCGCGCTCGATGTATTCAGCCATTGTAATCCTCGCTTTCAATAAAATCATCGCAAAATTCTTTTGCAGGGCAATTAGCGCATTCTTCCGCGCAATGTGCATCAGGATCGCAAGTAAATCCACAATCTTTAACCATTGCGATTCGATCTTCGGCATTAAACCAGCAAAGTTCCGTTTTACCGGGCTGGTAGTATTTATCCGCTTCTTTCAACCTGTGAACTTCGATGTAGATAAAATCGGCATCTTCACAAGCTTCAGTATACAACGCCAAAGCCTTTGCTTTTCCTCGCGTTTCGGCAAAAACAACGGTTGCACAAAATTCGTCCTTTTCTCTGGCAAGCCACGCTTTCACGCTTCATCACCCCCATCTTCAAAAGCTGGTTGATAGCAGTTAAACAGCACATCATCAGTGTCACACGCGCAGCATGGTTTCCCGTCTAATGCGCTCGGCGGGTAAAATACACAAGTATCGCAACCCATCACTCCACCTCCTGCATCCAGAACTCGCGGCGGCAATCCTGGCACGAAAGACGTGTTAGATTACCACAATTTCTTCCTCCTCGTTCTCTGTATCTGACGTCGATGATCGCCGGGCACACGTCAAGGACACAAACGTCGTCCACCCTGGCAGTCGGGCACATATTAAGAAACTCGCTTTGCCGTGTCTTGCGCGGATGCTCTTGCGACCACTTCTCCACCACCGCAACTGTTTTTTCAAAAATCTCATTGGCGTTATCACATTTGTTTCCGTGATACTGACACTTTGTGCAATCATTGAACGATTTGCACATCCG
>ERZ860710.402-NODE-402-length-29173-cov-7.288516_pt1 | contig 29173 bp, 26 predicted proteins | sample MGYA00509974_ERZ860710 | MGnify/ENA primary metagenome ERZ860710 (study PRJEB30046, sample SAMN00715261) | human gut metagenome | study: EMG produced TPA metagenomics assembly of the A metagenome-wide association study of gut microbiota in type 2...
CGATTCCATTCTTTACCTAAAAATTATTCATCCCCCAAATTTCCGTGAAGAGCCTTTATTTTACGGAATAGGAATATGATATTTCTTATTCATATTGATATCAGGGACAATCTGTATGTCGAAAGTTCTTGAAATAATCCCATCGCGATATAAGGTTTGACAAATGTTCTTTCCCATATAATCAGGATGTGGCCAATTGTCCCGATTGTCGCCTTTCGGCACATGCAATTCCAATTCACTAACATTCCTCTGATCTGCTAACTGGATTTGATTAAGGATATCTATATTCACTGCATAGCAATTACGAGGAGATACTCCTACTAAATTACTTTCCATAAATGCACTTCGACCATTAACTGTTTCCACCAGAACCATAACAGCAATCACTGGTGCTGCTAAAAAGCATTTGGGATATTCCTGTATCAGGTAAGCAAGACTCACACCAAAGATAAAAATATACCAAAACAAAATACCTATTCCCACATCAGCTCTGCCGATATACAAAGGGTTTGCCTTAGAACAGACTAAAACAAGATAAATCAAAACAAAAAACATGCATGTAAAACAGATACGGATAATTTTAAGAACACAAGCTGCAAATGCAGAGTGATTCTGACGTGCTGAATAAATAGTAAATAAAATAGTAACTAGAGAAAAAATCAAAAATATAAAATTAATCTGACGCAGGGATTCACCTAAAATTTTCAGTGTATCAAGTACAGGCGAGATAAATCCTGCTGTTGCTATACTTCTGGCCCGTCCACCGCTAGCTTCAAAAAAGAGTGATATAAACCAGACAATAAGGATAGAGCAATATAACGGATTCTCCTTAAAAATTCGTTTCCACTCCTTAGGGAAAAATAGTCTTTTCCCTTCTTTTCCCAAAAGTAGCACTCCAGTAAAGACAGCCAAAATCACACTTTGAAGAATATTCGAAAATATACCTAAGTATAAGATAAAAATCAAAATACTGTTTTTAACCATATTTTCCGTCCACACATTATCCTTCTTTAATTCATGTCGAAAAAAATAAAGAACTAAAGAAATATTAAGCACGGCAGGAATCAGATAATGAAAATAACAGGTTAAATCGAATGATCTAAACAGATAGTTTGACAAATCGCTTTTCTGCTTAAAGATGAAAAAATGAGATAAAAACAACACAATGCAGATGAGAGCATCCCCATATCGACTCTGATTACCCAAAGTACCTATAAATCGACTAAAGAGATAAATATACATAGTTATAAAACTGCTTACAAGCAGAGCTGATACAATAGTCACCGAAACCACATAATTTTTGACAATAGGTGTGACCACATATCCTGATAAATACCCCACAAGCGGCATTAATGTCTCCGGTAAAATTTTGATAGGATTAAACCCATGCCACATAGGAATAAAATGCCTCATATGTGAAAGATTTGCCCAATCATCGCCATCATAAATTATCAATGGATGTGCGCCTGTAAAAAAAATAAACATGCTGATAAAAATAGCCAGGAAAACACAAATATCCCAACCGTAATGCTTAAATTTGGTCAACATAAACATATTCCCCTTATCTTTCTTCTCTTACAATAAAAATCTGCCGCTTCTTCGTTTCCAAATAAATCTTAGCTATATAAAGCCCCATAATCCCCAGAGCCAGCAGGATCAAACCGCCCAGCAGCGTAATAATGCAGACCAGCGAAGGCCACCCAGCCGCCGGATCCCTATAAAGCAGCGCACGGATAACAATAAAAACCAGTGCAATGAACGACACCCCACACATGAGAATCCCCATGACGGAAGACAAATAAAGCGGAACCGTCGTATAAGCCAGAATACCTTCGATGGAATACTTGAAAAGTTTCCAGAATGACCATTTGGTTTCCCCAGCACTTCGCTCCACATTCTCATAGGCCAGCCACTTTGTGTGAAACCCTACCCAGCTGAAAATGCCTTTGGAAAAACGATTGTATTCGCCGTCCTGAATTACGGCATTCACCATCTGCCTGGTCATCATACGATAGTCTCTTGCTCCATCAACTATTTCCGTATCGGACAGTCTGTTGATGATTTTATAAAACAGTCTTGCACAAAAAGAGCGGATAGGAGGATCTCCCCTTCTTGTTATTCTCCGGGTAGCCACACAGTCATAATCTGACTCATGAAGTATATTCCACATTTTGGGCAGCAATGCGGGTGGATCCTGTAAATCCACATCCATGGTTACTACATAATCCCCCTTCGCCATCTTAAGTCCTGCGTACAGAGCTGCTTCCTTGCCAAAATTACGGGAAAAGGAAATATAGTGTACTGCATCAGATTTTTTATTCAGGTCTCGTAAAATGGAAAGAGTCTTATCCTTGCTTCCGTCATCTATAAAACAATACTCCACCTCTGCATTAATCTGGTTTCTGATCTTTTCAACAGTTCTGTAAAAGATAGGTATTGTGGCTTCCTCATTATAACAAGGTACAACTATGGATAACTTCTCCAACCTGATTGCCTCCTGAGCCTTTCACATCTTAAAATAAATAATTGATTCAGAATACGATATTCTTGTATTTAAAGATTAACTTTCCTTCCAATTTTAACAGGAAGTTTCACTAAATATTCTAAACGTGGATTATCAGTTAAATCTCTATTCCAATAGTGATAAGCAAAATCATAAAGGAACGAAATCCCTACTCTATAATAAAAGCGCCTATTTTTATCGATTCCTGCCGATATTCCACTATTTAACCATTTAGAATCGAAAGAAGGTGTATTATCAGAAACGTTAATTTCGTAAACGTGATAATTACAAAGAGAAGGCTTCTGTAATCCGTTTGAAAATAATTCAGGCCACTTATTAAACTCTTCTATGCTTTTAACCGTAAATAATGACTGAAATCTCGAAGGGTATTGTGGAAAATATAACCTTCTAACCAATTCAAATGTAATTTCAATTAATCTATCATCTACGGGACTCTTAATCCTGTGAAAGTCATCGACATTTATAAATGATGTCGTAGCATCTCCGGTTGATAACAAAGGAATTGTAGGACATCTATTATCAATCATACCTAGTCCAAATAATGACACTCCGTCCTTAAAAAATTGGGCAAATGGAGAACAATCATTATCTGTAACAACTTCATGAATATTCCTCAAATTTATTGTTTTACCTTCATTAAGACTATGATTGCGATCCAAATGATAAAGCAGCACTAAATAAAATACCTCCTGAAAAGATTCTGTATTGCCCATTTAGCATATCAACCTAAATGCCCCCTAGAATGTAATTCGTTTCCATGGTTCTATTAAATTGTTGCGATATGAATCAACATAAAATAAATTTTCTGGCATGTTTGGTTTAATTTTTATAAGAGGAACGTAGAAAGACTTAATGTCCGGATTAACCAATTTCACTCCTATATACTGATTTATATATCCTGACAAAATGGAATTAGATCCAAAAAGTCTAAATGGCCCAAACCGTACGCAGAATAAAATCACATTTGCAGCGATTGCATTCAACACAGCTTCTAAAGTAGCCTGAGAAAAAGCCTGTAATCGGTTGTGTTTAACATTATTATACTGCTGATACCATTGTATGGATTGAGTTGGACTTCCTTCATCCCAGTCTTTAAAAGGGAAAAATGGTTGCAAATTACCATATGTTCCATAAGAAACACTATATTCCCGTAAAAAACAGCATGTATTTAACTTAACGTAGTCTTTAGTATTATAAAGTTTCTTGTTTTCATGTATAAGATTAATAGCATCTAATATACATCGGCACTGATTTTCAAATTCCGTACAGGACAAGATAAGTAAGTCTCTCAAATAATGACTATACGTATTAAGTGAATACCTAGAAGGTTCAATATATAAAAATACTTCAGTCAACCGTCTTAACAAAATTAAAAGAACCTGCTCTTCATCTTTTATTTCTTGTGATGAAGTTCCCAATCCATTTTTTAACTCGGAGTCAAAGTATAGTCCAGGCCTCCATATAGAAGTATGTGTTACTCCGACTTCTGAATTCATTAATCTTATATCTTCAGCACCAAATACCTTTTCTACCCATTCTTTAAGTGAACAATTATTTGTATTTTTTTGCAAAACAGTTATCCCAGGAGACAAGGTGTAATCAGTCCCTTCGTTTCCGTAGATGTGAACAAAATATCCATCCATCTCATATGCGTATCCTAATGGGCAATGTTGTTCTAATGGATCATTTGGGCTCCAGTTCGGTAATGTAGTCTTGGTATTTTTATAACATATGGCCCTCATTTTTGTTTTCTCCCTTATGTACCATCCCTTCATTCAATAGGAAAACAACAAAGCAGTAGCGCTATATTCCATGCATTACTGCTTCTTTATGTAGTAAACATTGAGTAAAGGATATATTTAATATGAATCTAGTTCGTAATAGTTTTCAATAACTTTTACAACTTTGTCCTTTTCATTTAATCAATGAAATTGAGGCTTATGTGCATATTCCCCATCAAACCACACAGAAGCATATTTTTCACGATCCTGAAGATATGGAAGCTTTTCCATTCTTTCTTCAAAATTACGAATTATCCCCAGAATATCATCCTCCTGCAGCATCGCTTTATATAGTAAAATCCGGATTTCAATCACATCGATTCGCACCATATCTGCAAAAGCATCTTTATGATTCCACACTTTCTTATTTTTCAGATTGAAATCCGAGGTTAACATGAATTGCTTATAACTCTGCAATTCATTGACTAAATTTGCAAACTGTTGTTCAAACTCATTCGAAAACCAAATAAGTTCCTTATCAAATTCATTTAATGAAGATAGTAACTTATTCATTTCATCTATGTGGATCATGCAACTATAATACCCGTCAGGAACTAACGTCGTATCAAACTCACGTAGTAATCCATACAACTTTTTTACTGCATTTATCTTTTGCGAAATCAGTTCTTTCTTATAATCAAGCTCATATTTTTGAGAAATTTCGTATTTTATATTTCGGGACGTCAAAAATGCCGTTAAAACAGCTGTGATCACAGAAATAATTATTGTGCTTAGCATATACGATAAATCAGACCTTTCCACATTCCTTATAAAAACATTTTTCATCCTTACAATAAGTTTACCATATCCATAATTAGTTAAGCTTCAAAGTGTTTAATCCTAAACTTAACACATGCAAAATCCCCTCTTTACTGAATACCCAGTAAAGAGGGGATTTTGTAATAATTCCTTTCTAATCCATATTAATGCTTTTATTTACTTCCATTACCTCACACTATGCTTTAGTTTAAAATCTCATTTATGTTTTTGTATTTTACCATACTGAAATATATCAAATATCTCTTTAATAGTAATATCTCCAGCAATTAGCTTATCGTAATATTTTATGTAGTTTATTGCTGGTACGTTAAGTACAGTTTGCCCTTGGAAAAGGTACTCCTTCTCAAGTTCCAAAAGCGCATGATTAATTTTATCCAAGATATAGTCTAAAATCTTTCGTTTTATCATCTTATAGTGACAAATCCGGTAAATTAAATGAAAATCACTCAGTAAGCCTGAATTGTTGATAAAAGAGTCAGCATAGTAAATATCCTTAGTTGCTTTAAGCATAGCCACATTACGATTATTAACCATATCATGAAAAGTGTACCATGGCTTTGGATGCATAACTTGTTCACCCGTATAATCTATTAAAGGGATATTACGTATTTTCCTAAATACCTCTATGAACAAATTTTCAGGAAAGCCCATGTCTTTTAAGGATAGCAACACAAGAAAGCGAGAATTTATCGTAAAATTTATCGGTTTATCATCCCAGGTAATAGAACTAAACTTTATTATTTTTCCTCTTTTTTCTCGTACCTCGGCATAAAGCGGTTGAAACCTAACCTGTTTGACGTTTCCTTCCTGGTTTAGTCCAAGAATAATTTCTAACCATGCACTTCCATGAAATATAAGGCTACGTATAGATTGACTAATAGCTTGCGTTAAGTTATTACGTAAATCTATTATACCCTTTCCGTATGTTGGATTTCCCGTTGCATCCCCATCCCCTAATAATTGATTTTTTTTGAAGGAAAACAAATCGGTTTTTCTATGATTTCTTTCCATCGGCATTACATCGTAAAGATTTGCATAGCTATCTACAATATTTGATATTAAATTGATATTAAAATCAAATGGTCCTTTGTACAAAATTAGTTCCAAATCTGTCAAATTTTTCTTTAAGCGTATTCCTGGCTTATCCGGTACCTCTTGTATAATCTCCGGAATGTTCATTGTTTTGCCTCCCAATAATAACTGTTACTTCTATATTGTAGTTCCGAAAGGACGTTTTTATTCAAAATCAAGACAGGGTACAGTTCCATAACCGCATCGATCCGTATATTACACCAACCTTGAGAAGTATCTATACAATTCTTAAGCACTAAATTCTTTTTATCGCCTTCATTCTCGAATGAAGATGGAAACATACTACGTTTACATTCTTCTTTAAACGCTGGAATCTTGTCTAAAGTCGTTTCCACTAATTTATTCCACTCAAAGCGCATCTCATCACCAACTGTTAGATTACAAGATTTCCATACTTTAAAAATCTGTAACACCTTTGCATCCAGTTGTGAATCTGATCTGACTGCAACAGTTTCCTTCCATTTTGAATCATTAATGATTTCTCCCCATAGTAGTACATATCCACTAATCAGAATTAAATCAATAATCGGCTTATATACCTGATTAAAAACCCATTGTGGATTCTTATCTTCCTTTTCAATTGTACGGGCTATAATTTGAGTATATGAAATTGCAATCTTCTTATATTTTTCATAGGTTTTGGAAAATCTATTTATTTTATTATCAACAATACATTCCAAAATCCACTGGTTTTCCATGTCAAAAAGTTGTCCCAGAATATCCATATTACGTTGCAACCACTGACCATAAACATCATGTTTAGCAATGACATGTTGCAAAACTTCCATCCTGATATCTGCCACATTAGTCATTAATTCATTCCATTTCTTAGAAAGATTTTCTTTCCCTTCCATCCATGGATATGTTTCCCTATCTCTCTGGTATTTCCTGCAATTTTCTTTTATGGTTTTAATCGCCTGGGCAAGTGCATCCCACTTACTGTGATATTCCCGCATTCTGACTAATACGAAAGCTGAAGCAATATACTCTTTTCTTTCAAGGAGCACATCGAGTAACTGCTTCATTCGAATAATCCCCTGTTCAAATGTATCCGTCCTTATTCGCTCTACTCCTTCAAAGAGCGCTTTTGCATGAAATTGAACAACAAACCAGTCTGGAGTCAATCTTTTTCCTGTAACCAATAATTCATTATTTATCTGTTCAAAAAGATTTCTGCATTTCGGTACATTTGAAAAAATTGTTTTGTGAAAATCTATATCCTCAAAATTTTTACATGAATCCGCACTGGTAACTTGTTCTTCTACATTAATACCCCTTAATTTCTTTAAGATTCCAACTAGATAGGATACATACAAAAAACCAATACTTTCTGCCGTTATAATTATAGAGTCCCCATATTGGCCTTTTCCCCATCCATTAATCCATTTGTTTTGAATGTCAAAAATATGATCTGCGATAAAATTACATTCTAACAAAGGAATTCCCTTCGAAAGGGCTTTCCCCAATTTTTCGAAATAGAATCGTTGATTCCCCAAATTTCCATCTTCTACTAAATGAGGAATTCCACTGATATTTATATAACTAATCCATTGCTCAATAAAATAAAGATTCTTCTCCTCTTTTGGTAATATTCCCCCACCAAGATTGACTGCCATCTGTCTTTGATATCCTGGAATTTCATACCATTTTAGATTAACTTGCTTGTACGGAAACCAAGATGAATTAAAAGGAATATTTTCCTTTATTTCCATATATCTCATTAAAAGAAATATATTACTACACATAAAGGACAGAAGAGATTCTTGAGCAAAATCCCCATTTGCAAATGCATTACGTTCCACAATCGCCATATCTCTCAAATTACTCAATGTTATACTTTGAATATTTTCTGCAGCTTTTCCTTTAGCCAGTAAGCCTTTTTTATTTAATATTTCAAAAGAATATTCAATTTCATTGTATTCATTTCGCAATAATCTAAATGCATCTGTCAGATTTAATGACTCGAATCCAAGTCTCCCAAATGCTAGTACTATAGCTATCGTAAAAATACTCCATACTCCAGTTAATAAATAGGATGTCGCTGATATTTTCCATAAGCGATAAACAAAACAAAGTGAATATGCTATATAAAATAGAACGGCTTTTACCCCAGCCCCAGTAATAAAACTGTTCACAAACAAATTAAAAACTTCTTCTGGTGCCTGCGAATATCTGGCTGAAAAAACTGCGGCAATATTTGAACAATACAAAGCCAACAATACTCCAGCTACGCCAATTCCAGCAACCACAATATTAATGAAATCACTTGCTTCAATATCTAAAGCCCATCCCAATGAATAATTCACAAATTCCAAAATATACAAAACTGCCTGTGACATACCAACTGAAACTGCTAAGGAAATGCAAACATCTCTCACAAGTGTTTTATACTGTGTCCAGTGTTGAACCCCTAGCAAAACACGAAAAAGCATTCGTTTCCCTTTAAACATGATCTGTTTACAATAATATATATATTTCCGCTTTTCCATATACGTGTTCTCCTGAATATAGTATTAACTTAATATAGTGCAGTGAATTCCCAAAATTAAATTAGTCGCGTTATACTTCAACATGCACCACTTTTAATATCTCCATTGTACTTAAGCATCTGGTCTCTATTCATTATAGCAGTAAGAATATATTTGAATATGATATCAGTGAAACCACATACTTTTGTCTGGTGTACTTACACATTTTATTTACCATCATAAATTTGCCAACAAAAACATCTTTAAAATGTGAATACAAGATATCTTATTTTTCTATTAATGCATATTTTGATTTACACGCTAGACTGCTAGTCACATAAAAATCCCCTCTTTACAGGATATACTGTAAAGAGGGGATTTTTATTCTATGGAACGCAAAATGTAATACTTTTTATTCATATTGACACCGAGGACAATTTTTATTGGGCAGATTGTAAAATATAACACAACAGCGGAAAACCCATATTAGTAATTCCTGTAAAATGTAAATCATCACAAATACATTACAGAAAGGACTACCAATATGAGTTACTTCCTTCTTACCATAAAAGATCGTTATCCGATAGAAGCATATGGTCTTGAAGGCTATTCAATCCTTAAAAATGATTCCAAGAATAAGATTTTATCCAACATAAAACACAATCAACAAGTAGTCGGCTCCTCTTCATTCCGTTACAATTTCATGCTACCGAAAATATTTAGCGATTCCATAATGGTATTCCCGCAGACAGTGATACCTCCCTTGCATCTTTATCTTTTACAACAAAAGCAACGCTAAATCTAGCACGAGTTACTGCAACATAAGATTTTGCTCTTGTTCGAGCTTTTAATTCATGTTTAGGATTTTTAATCCATTGTAATAATTCTCCAGTAGGATATATTAAAACTCTGTCAAATCCTAACCCTTTTGATTTTTGAAAATTATAGACTATCAGTTGACTAGTTAGATGAAAATCAATTTTGGTCTTCTTGCTATCCCGTAAAATAACAGGATGATAAATCTTATAATACTGGCTCACTTGAGATTTTTTTAAAATATAAATTCCATCATGATTGGTCTTTTCCATATTAGCAGAGCTGCAAGATAGCATTTCAGGATAAAATTTATTTGCGAATTCACAAATCTTCGGGATATTTCTATATGTCTTATTTAATGTCTTAGTATCTATCTCTATATCTAATTTATTCTCATTTATGTAATTGTCTATATGCCCAAAATATTTTTTATTCTTGTTATCAAAATGATTGGGTGAAATAGTTTGTCTAAGGTCTCCAGCCATAACCACATTAATTCCTACTTCATGAAGCAACTTTAAAAGTTCAAAATCATAGCCTGCCATATCCTGAATTTCATCAATAAAAATTATTGAGTAAAGCTTAAACAGCCTTTTACTGGATAATCCTCCAGAAATTTTATTTAACTTAAATGCGAAATTTGCAAGCTTGTCAGAATATATACAATGCTTCTTATTAAGGAAAAATCGTCTTACATCTCTTTCTGGTATTCCTTGTGTTGAACTACCATTGACAAGTTGCAAACCATTAATTCGCTCTGTAACCATAAACTGCTGATATGGTCGAACACATTCCTTTAATAAAAAAGTAAACCATGGCAATATGTCAATATTATGTGGAATAAATCCATATTTTGAATAAAATTTCCTTTGAATTTCTAAAGTATTATCATCAGTAAATGTCGTTATTAAAATTTTATTATCTATACTCGAACTCTGATGAAAGGCAGAATCCACTAAAAAAGTAGTTTTTCCTGCTCCAGCTGCTGCAATATACAGTTTACTCATCACTTTTTACTGCCTTCATAATATAATTTGGATATTTAATCTTTTGGGAACTATTAAAGATTTTTAATGCACACTCAGTTTTATTTTTCTGCATATAGTTAAATAATTCTTCCTCATTTTTATAGGATTTGCCGAATATATCATTAAACAATTGAATTGAGTTCTCTTTTAATAACTTAGGTTCTAACGTATTATAGTTAAATTGTTTATTTCCAATTTTTAAATCACCAGTGTCAATATTAGAATCTATGCATATATCAACATATTCCTTTTTATTATCTCCTAGGTAATCAACATATTTTCTCTTTACTGCTTCATAGTCCCCATCGTTATCAGAAACAATAGCAGTCTTTATATGTAATTTATCAGCTATTTCCAAATATCTCAAAAAACTCAGCCCTTGCACTGCTATCACATCAATACCATCTTCAATAGGAAGTTTTCCGTCATGATTATCCCTATATGCTCTTTGAACAACCAACTCATCCGATGCCCCTTCCACTAAAATGGCTTTACGACAAAGAATATATCTTAAAGTGTCATATCCCGGCAAAACAGCAAAATATGAAGCTGCATTTAAATCCTTTATTTTGGTAGTACGATGATTTCTTAGTAAAATTAAATTATTCAACCCAAGCTTATTGGCTACAAAACTACTATGAGTGGATATAAGAATCTGTTTATCATCATATTTATCTTGAATTGCTCTAATCAGTATATTTAAATTAGAGTATGACAAATGACTTTCTGGTTCTTCAATTAAAATGATTGCTGCTTTCTGTGCTTTCTCATGATTAAGCGCCAACTCTGTTTTCAAAACACATTGCTTCCCTTTACCAATAAACATAAAAGGGATTTCTTTGACATGCATTGCAACATCTTTTTCCCATGCATTAATATTTCCCTGATTCGCTTTAAGCCCCACTTCATGAACTATTGCATTAGATGATTTAGAAATTTTATCATTAATTTGAGAAATTATTTCATTTTTGGAAAATTCATCAATCATCAAACGATGTGCCCTTCTTATTTCCATTATGTCTTCTTCATCTAAGCAATCTCGCACTAAACGAGAAATGTACACATCTGATCCGTTTTGGTAATGATACGTTGATGAATCAATAAAGACAGATTTGAACGGTATACTATACGTAGTAATTTTAGCGCCTGCAAAAGAAGTCCATGATACTGAATAATATTCCAAAGGCAAACTATATACTCCCTCTTCCATAAGTTTGCGATATTCCAATTTGTATTTCTCATCAAATGCAATTTTAAATGTTATTCCAGAAATTTCATTTGTTTTATCTAAATTATTTTTCCCTTCAAATTCGGGGCATTCCTTATTAAACACTAATTGAATGATGACTTCGGGCGGAGAAAGATGTGATTCACTTTTCTGTAAAGATTTCAAATAATCATCCACAGCTTTCTTATTAAATAAGTAAGGAGTCAAAATCTTCCTGATATTATTTCCACAATAATATCCAGACAAAGCCAAATGAATTGCTTGTAAAATTGTTGATTTACCTGATTCATTATCGCCAACCAAAATATTAAGGCTCGGATGTAATGTAAGGTGGAAATCGCCATTAAAACACTTAAAGTTGCGAATAGTAATCTCTTTTATTCCCATATCCCATAATCTCCTCAAATTTTATTTTTTTAACAAGTCATATTTTCGTTATAATTACCAAAATCTTTACATCCTCTTCTCATTATCATCGGTTAGATTTTATTTATAATGTATTTAATATTATTACAAATATATTATATCACTTTTAATCGTGATTTAAAATTGGCCTTTCCAATTCTCCGAAACCATAAAATGAAACTGGTAGGTCTTATCAATTATCACTGCATACACCGCACCATAAAATATCCTTATAGTCAAAAAAGGATGCCTTCCTATGTAATCTTCAGGAGGCATCCTTTTTATTATGACTTTGTTTGATTGTTAATGTTATCTTTTCCCGGTTATCTTTCTTTTTAGGAAATTAGCTATCTTCTTTGGCCAGTCGATATTTTCTAGGAATACCACTGGGACTTCGCATGTTTTCAGGTTCTGTCTTTCGAGCCATACGTTGAAAAGGCGTTCTGAGATGAAGCCGAATAGGCGGGCTTCGTAGGTATCGTAGCTGGTCAGGTCTGTTCGCTTTTCCAGTTCGAAGAGGATGTCGAACAGCCAGGTGCAATATTTGTCGAAAAGGGATTTCTTCATGACGAACATATTGAGTATGTGCAGTTTTCTCTGATTCATTACTTTGGTGAATGCATCAGAATAGCCTGGATATTTTTCTGCGATAATTTTCTCTGTTTCGTCCAAATCCTTCTTAAAGTGTGCGTGTTCGTACTGGCTGCGTACGGTTTCTATGTAGTAGTTTCTCGTCTTTGGAAGAATGCCATCATATTTTGTCAGCAGATTTTCGTAATCCACCTTGGAAAATATGGCGCTCTTCTTCTTTTCTACATCCTTTGAATAAACCGTATGGCCGAAGTACCGACGATAGTGACAAAGGCCGATGTATTCACATTCCAGGTTTTTCCAGGCCCAGTATAAAGCGGTTAATTCACAGTAATTCGGATTTTTATCGGAAATATTATATCCTGTATTATCCGGAACATATCCTAATGCCGGATGCAGGGCGGCCCCTACCTGAATCGGCAAATATACTGAATCATCAGGCATCCAGTATTTCTTATGGGCCGCCACCAGAATTTTTATGTCCATTCTCCTTCGCTCTCTTAATCTTAAATTTCTTCTTTATGACTTCTTACGATATACTTCCTCAAGTCCTCATGGAGTATTTTTTTGTAGTCCTCTACCCCAGGCTGGTCAAACGCATTTACATTTTCCATGGCCCCTTCATAGGCAATGGTAAGGAAAAAGAAATACATGAGTGCCCCTACGTGAAAAGGTGTTAATTCCTTTATGGAAATGTGACAACTCATGCGTCCTTCTGAAGCCAGGGCTTCTTCATTAGCTCTTCTTGCTGCATCCAGCATACGGCTCATGGGGACCATACCACTGACACCTTTTTCATCACAAAGTACGGAAAGATCCTGCGGGAGTTTTTCTACGGAAATGAACTGAATCAGTTTATTCTTCTGTCCCTGCTGATGTTCCTGCGTGAGGGAATGCATATCCGTAGTTCCTACAGAAGCTACCGGAATACGCCCATTATACACTTCGTTCCTCTGCATATCATATTTCTTTCCCAGTGATTCGCCCAGAAGCTGTGCATACCACCAGCCAAAGGATCGAAGCTTATCCCCATAGGGCATGATAACTTCTGCGGTAATACCATATTTTTTTGTAGCAATGTATTTCAAAGCGGCAAGCAATAGAGCCGGATTTTCTTTCATATCCTCCGATTGGCATGCCTCTTCAACCATCTGTGCACCTTTCAGGAAGTTTTCTATATCAATGCCTGCCAGGCTGGCAAACACCAGTCCTACCTGAGAGAAAATACTAAACCGGCCACCGATTCCATCCGGCACAGTGAAACAAGGGAAATGTCGTTCTTCTGCTAACGGCCGAATCCTTCCCTTTTCCTTGTCTGTGATGGCCATCAAATGGATATCACAAACACCGTCAAGCAGTTTCTTTAATCCTCTTGCTGCCGTAACCGGTTCAATGGTTGTACCAGATTTGGAAATAACCAGGAACAGTACCTTCATCCGACGGTCCTTCAGTCGCTTTGCCTCCCTGGAAATACAGGAAGAAAGTTCTACCAGGGTGACTGGATCCACATTTTGTCCTGCAAAATAAAATTGAGGAAAACCATTTCTCTCTTCTTTAGTAAGCTGGTTCCAGTAAGGCCCGCAGAACAAATCAAAAAGCACCTGATTTCCCAGATAAGAACCACCGATGCCAATAGAAATTACAGCATCATAGGATTTAGCTTTCTCTTTTAAAGAAAGAAGAGCATTCTTTTCCTCTTCAGAAATCAGCACATTTTCTTCCAGCAAATAAGGAAGGTGTGGAAAAAGGACAAGGCTTCCATCGGGACCTTTACCGGTATTTCTAAGCTTTGCAATAGCTTTTGCAGCCTGATTTATCTGCGCCGCATATTCATTCAGATTTCTTGTATTGACACTCCACGGGTGATTCAGAAATTTTTTTATATCAATAAAAAGTTCATTATTAATTGTCATACAAATAGCTCCAAGCAACAAAATTACCTGCTTTACATAGATAATTCTATGGGTAATAAAATATAATACTCATGATTGTCAGGCGCTAATAATATATTTACTAGTATAACATAAAAACAGCAGGCCAAATACAGAGATCAGTCCACTGTTTTCATATAACCTTATAACTTTTTGCAAATTTCTAAAGCTCTCTCCAGAGCCTGATCCATATTATAATATTTGAAATTTGCTAATCGTCCACAACATATGAGATTAGAAACCTTGTCTGCCAGAGCCTTATACTTTGCATACTGTTCTTTGCTTTCCTTTGTAAGAACCGGATAATAAGGCTCCATTTCTTTCCCTTCCTCATAAGGAAGGGGGTATTCCAAAGCATAACTGCTTCCCGCTTTTTCCTGTATCGGAAGTTTTTTATACTCTGTAATTCTGGTAAATCCCTTCTCCTGTGGATACGCCACTACTGGAGCATCTTGAAGGCTTTCCTTTTCAGAATATTTCCATTCAAAACGTAATGAGCGATAAGGCAATTTACCATATTTTAAGTGGAATAATTCATCAATCGGTCCGGTATAGATTACGAGGCCAGCAAAAGGCCTGCCATCCACAGTCACCTGGTTATCTTTGATTTCCAACCGTTTCAGTGCATCCTGTCCCAACTCTACATGAATATTTGAATGATGGAGCAGATTTTCAAAAAAACTTGTAAATGAATGAACCGGCATTACCTGATAAGGATCATCAAAATATCCAACATCATAAGAAAAACGAAGCGGAACCCTTGCTAAGACGCTTGGATCGATTTCCTCCGGAGACACGCCCCACTGTTTTGCCGTATAGGGAGCATAATCATTCCGAAATAAAAATTCTGCATACTTACGCACCAAGGGGTCCTCATTCCCAAGGACCTCCACCAACGTAGCAGTACTTCTTCCTTTGAATGCCAGCAGAAGATGCTTCTTCAGCTCCTCTGCCGTTTCTTCGGGATAAAAAGTATCGATGGTAGTAAAATTGAAAGGAGTCGGCGTATACTTACCGTCCCATACAGCACCACAGGTCAGCTTATAATCCTGCCAGTCTTCATAGCGGCACATATACTCATACAATTCCTTTTTGCCAGTATGGAACGTATGGGGCCCATATTTTTGAACCAGGAACCCATGATCATCTTCATAATCATACATGTTTCCCGCAATATGAGATCTTTTCTCCCAGATATCAACTTGTTGGCCCTTTTCGGCAAGATATCTTGCAATTACTGCACCAGACAGGCCTGCACCAACAACCAGAACTTTTTCCATTAGAATGCGCCAAACTGTTTTTCAAATTCTGCCCAGGTTGGAAGATTTTTATCTTTATCCGCCAAAATCAGATGCTCAATTCCTCCGATTTTTTCCAAAGGCCATTTTACATTAATGTCTGGATCATTCCATTTGATACCACCATCATATTCACCATAAAATTTTTCAGAGCACTTATAAGATACAATAGATGGTTCCAGTACCAGGTATCCATGAGCACAACCAGCCGGGACAAGTATCTCATTATGCTTTTCTCCAATCAGGTCAAATCCCAGCCATTTTTTAAATGCAGGACTATCTTTGCGGAGATCAACGACGACATCATATACGTGGCCATAGATACAGCGTACTAATTTCGGCTGCTGTTTAACTCTCTGGAAATGAAGAGCGCGAATAACTCCTTTATGACTTGTTGTATAAAAAACTTCAGCGAGGTCATAATGGATGCCATTTTGTTCAAAAACTTCTTTAGAATAATCTTTAGTAAAACATCCACGGATATCATCTGCATTAAACGGTGTTACTTCGATTAATCCTGGGATCATCGTTTCATGAAATTCGAACTTCTGAATCATTTTTTCTCCTCCTTTTTCCACCATTCCATGGTACGCCTGCAACCTTCACCGAAAGAAATCTTTGCTTTAAACCCTGTATCTTTTTCTGTTGCGGAAGAATCAAAAGCTGTTAAAGGAAGATTGATTCCTGTAAATGGAATATCTCCAAACTTGAAATCCAGATTTGGAGCAATAGCTGATTTCATTTCCAGTAAAAACTCTTTCAGTGGTTTAGCATGGCTGCTCCCAATCAAATAATGATGGAAAGGTTTACCATTTTCCGCAATCAACCTAAATGCGCGTGCAATATCATCAATATACACAAAATCATAATTCTGGGTTCCTGATGTAAACTGAGGACTCTCCCCGGCTATGCATTTGCGAATTGTCGTATTGACAAGTCTCGGGCTTCTTTCTCCAGGGCCATAAGCATTAGTAATCTTAGGCCAAACCAAATCAATTCCTTCTTTGGCAGCGATAGACATACACATCATATGCGCCACCACTTTGCCACTGCCATAAACATACCCTAGCCCCGGATGATTTCCCTGTGTGTAGGCAGCCGCAATCGTCTCATGCTCCATAATAGTGCCTGCTGGAACAAATCTCTTACATCCGAGAGCTTTGGACACCCTCATGCAATCAATTGTCCACTGAGCATTTTGAAGCTGAAGGCGGGTATCTGCTCTTGCATTACCAGCACTTCCTGACCATGCAAAATGATAGAACGCCTCATATGTATCTGCAGGAATAACTTCTTTCAACTGTTCTGCGTTGTCCAATTCAAAAGGAATAAAATGAATATTATCCCCCCTAGGGATATTGTCAATATGATTTTTTCTTGCTAATGCAAATACTTCGTACCCATTGGCAGCCAGTTCTTTTACTACTGCTGTTCCAACAAATCCATTAGCCCCTGAAACAAGTGCTTTTTTCATTGATTTTCTCCCAAATATACACGAATTTCCCGATCCATTTCAGCGGGTATATCTCCCTTATTCAGCCACACCTTTGTCCAATCCACAGTCATTTTTATAGCTTCGTCAATATGCCAACGTGGTTTCCATCCAAAAACGGATTTAATCTTGGAACAATCCAGCTTAAGAAAATTAGCTTCATGAGGTGCATGCGTTTCTGCCTGATTATCCCAAGTAAGGTTATTTCCCCAGGAAGAACAGAATAAGTTGACCAACTCGCCGGTAGTTACACAATCACATTCATCCGGTCCTACGTTATACCAACCTGCATATTTTCCATCTTCATACTGTTTCTGAGCAATCATAAGATAAGCAAAGAGTGGCTCCAGCGCATGCTGGTATGGACGAGTAGAATAAGGATTGCGAACTCCGATGGTCTTTCCCTCTTCAACTGCACGAACGCAATCAGGAATAATACGATCATTAGCAAAATCCCCACCACCGATTACGTTTCCAGCACGAGCTGTAGAAATTGCTGTATGTCCATCAGCAAAAAAGCTGTTTTTATAAGAATGTGTTACCAATTCTGAGCACGATTTAGAATTGGAATAAGGATCAAACCCATCCAAAGGCTCATTTTCCCGATAACCCCAAACCCATTCATTGTTGTGGTATACCTTATCTGTTGTCACATTAAGAAAACTTCTTACGCAGGGATGAAGTCTTACACATTCCAGTATATTTACCGTCCCCATTACATTAGTTTCATAAGTATAGCGAGGATCCTTATATGAATCTCTCACGATAGGCTGTGCAGCAAGATGAAGAACAATTTCGGGCTGAGTTTCATCAAACACCTTTGATAAATGCTCCATATCCCGAATATCTCCAATTATTGAATTCATGTTTTCTTCCAAACCTGCAAGAGAAAAAAGATTTGGATTAGTTGGTGGATTCTGGGAATACCCACTAACGATAGCTCCAGCATTAATAAGAATACGACAAAGCCAGCTGCCCTTAAATCCCGTATGTCCTGTTACAAGAACACGTTTCCCTCTGTAAAATTCATTGTCGAAATAATTCATTAGTCTGCCCACACTTTCCAAGGTGCTTTGCCAGAAGCCCAAAGTTCTTCAAGCTGCATCTTTTCTCTGATTGTATCCATGCACTGCCAGAAACCTTCATGCTTATAAGCCATAAGCTGTCCTGTCTTAGCCACCGTTTCCAATGGTTCCTTTTCCAAAACCGTACTATCTCCCTCAATGTAATTAATAAATTCTGGCTGACATACCATATAGCCAATATTTATAAGGTTTCCATCGCCCTTGGTCTTTTCACGGAATTCACGAACAAACCCTGCTTTATCAATATCTAAAACTCCGAAACGCTGTCCTGCATTGTATGCAGACATGGTCACAATTTTGCCATACTTCTTGTGAAATTCGACTAATTGCTTAATATTGATGTCTGCCACACCATCGCCATAGGTGAGCATAAAGGGTTCATTGCCAATATAATCTTTGACTCTGCGTACTCGTCCACCTGTCATAGTATTTAAACCAGTATCTACTACTGTGACCTTCCATGGCTCAGAATGAGTATGATGCACAATCTGTATTTCTTTTCCACTGGTAAAATCAAAAGTTATATCAGAAGTATGCAAAAAATAATCAGCAAAATATTCCTTAATCATATGCTGTTTGTACCCTGCACAGATGACAAAATCATTGAAACCATAGGTACTATATGTTTTCATGATATGCCAGAGAATAGGCATTCCTCCCAATTCAACCATTGGCTTTGGGCGAAACTGACTTTCCTCACTAATTCTTGTACCGAAACCACCTGCTAAAATAACAACTTTCATCATAAATCTCCTCTCAATCATTTTAAATAATGAATAACAAAATACTTGTCTAAGGAATACTCATCTTCTAGTCATAAGCATGTAGAGCTTTTTGAAAAGGTGACGCCGCCGGGTTCCACGTGGTAAAAGTATAAACCCCGTCGATTCAAAATGCACTTTCAGAAAATAAAGCATTTCATTAAAGAGCATTTGTAATTTATTCTTAGGTAACAACGTATGCTCAAAATATACTAACTGCTTTTCTTGAACATTGTAAGCTTTTTGTTGTAAATAATATATAAAAATTCCATACAATATCTCCCCTATATATCCTAAAGTTCGTTCAAATTGTTTATCTAATCCTTTTGTCGCTAATATCTTTTCTAGTTTAAAAAGGATAGAAAATTGAAACTCACACATTTCAAAAAAAAGATCTTTTTTTAAAATATAACAATTAAATCCGCGATGCCATTTACCTTTCATATATTTTAGAGCATATACATAATATTTGGAATTATAAACTTTAATTAAATCCATCATTAATGGCAAAACCTTTTGGTTAAAATAGATGCCATCATAAGCAGCCCAAAATTCCCAAACATTATGAACCCTACCAATAGGTGTAAATAAATCTTCAACATCTACAGGGCTATTCACTACAGCGTCACAAGATACAATGGAATTATACATAAGCTTTTCATCAAGTAATCCATATTTTAAAATACTTCTTTTATCTAGGAATCCTTCTGATACTAAGCCTTCATTATTAGTAATGAATTTTTTAGGGACAAATGTAAGATATCTACGATAATGACATAAACCATAATAGTCAGAAATCTGGTTCTTCCAAGCCCAATATTCAACTGTGAGTTCGCAAAAACTATCTCTTTTATAAGAAATATTATTTCCCCTATCATCCCTTACACACCCTTTTATAATTTGATTTTTTGAATAAACCGTACCACAAATTACAGGAATGTAGAGTGGATTAGGAACTATAACTGAATTTAAATCTAAGCGACGTGAAACAAAAATCTTAATAGACTGCTTTGTAGAATGATTTTCAGTTGCCAAGTGCACCCCTACCTTTGTTTGCTTTACATTCTTTCATCTCAAATACTGATTAATTTAACAAACCAGCTTTTATTGAATCCCCTATGCAGCATAGAATAATCATTTAAAATATCACTTTGTATATGGTCTATTTGTAAGGAAAAAATATATTCTTCGTATTGTTTTATATGTAAAGGAATCTTTCTTTAAATTTGTTTTTACGAAAACCTTTAATTTATTAACTCTATATGGAGATACTATTCGCTTAATAAAGCTACCATGATGTATTATTTCATGAGAAAGCACAATTTTTTGAGATATATTATTTATCATTCCATAAAGAATTTCTTCATAAAAAGGTGTCTTCCTAGCCTCTTCCCAAAAATCATCTCCAAAATCCACACTAGGCTCATTCCATGGTTTAACATCTCCCGCATAATGGATAACATATGGAGCCTGTTGAGATTCAAAATATAGTTTTTGCGCCTCAACTGGTGCATCATGAATTGCTTCACTTACTGCACCCTCCACATAAATTAGATGATTCCATCTAACATCTAATAATTTAGTATGCCCTTCCATAAGAATGTTTATTATATCTTGATCAACAATTCGTAGTTTATAGTTATTAATATAATTTTCAACTTTTTCCTTTGTAACAATTGCCCTGTACTTTTTAAAATCTATAAGTAAAAGTCCTCCATTAAAGAACTTATATGGATCATTAACATGAAGATACTCTTTATAGTAAGTATGAGCATCCTTACCTTTTCTGTCATTCAGCCAACCTAACAGAACTATATCATTAACACCACCGATGGCCTTCCCTTCCAAATCCTCAAAATAAAGACTAGAAAGATCTTTTTTTACAATCATATCACAGTCCATCACAATGGCACGTTCGTAATTTGGAAGCAAGAAAGGCACTAATAATCCATAATATGTTTCCTGTGAAATTCGATTACTATTTAAAAAGAAATGGTAATTTTTCATAACATCTTTTATGTTAAAAAATCTTATTGAAAAATTCTCCTTGTTCTTTACCAATTCCCAAATACGTTTTTTATTACGTTCGGATATATTACGTTCGAAAATAACTATATCATAGTTATTTTCAGCACTTGCAGTATCAATAACTGACTTAATACATACTGCTAAGAACTTAGAAAAATAATCACTAGATGAAAACACAATCGCTACATTCCGATTAAAAAAAGCAGGTTTAACACCGTTTTGGGTATGACTCATAACATTCGCTCCTAAAATAAATATTTATATATTGTATATTGTAAAATTGTCATTCCTAAAAAACTATTTATCTGTTTTTAAGCTTCATATTCTGCACAAACTCTATCTACAGGACCAATGTCCTTTACATGACCATGTTCTAGCCATACAGCCTTTGTGCATAAATTTTTAATTATACCTATGTCATGAGAAACTAGAATAACTGTAACACCATTGTTAATCATCATCTGAATCCGATTTTCACATTTTTTCTGGAATTTATAATCTCCTACAGATAGTACCTCATCAACAATCAGAATATCCGGCTGAACCATAGTGGCTATAGCGAATCCCAGTCTAGCATACATGCCACTGGAAAAATTCTTAACTGGCACATCAATAAAATTCTTTAGCTCGGAAAAATCTACAATATCATCAAATTTTTCCTGCATGAAGTTCTTATCATACCCCAAAATGGCTCCATTTAAAAAGATATTTTCACGAGCAGTCAATTCAGGATCAAATCCAGCTCCAACCTCAATAAGTGGTGCAATAGTCCCTTTAACATTAACCATTCCCTCGGTAGGTTTAAGAACTCCTGCGATAATCTTTAATAAAGTTGATTTTCCAGCTCCATTAAGCCCTACAAGTCCCACAATTTCACCCTTATACACATTAAATGAAACATTTGATAATGCAACAAAATCATTGTAGAGCAAATTGCCTTTTATTATCTTTAGAATATATTCTTTAATAGAATCTACCCGTTCTACCATGAGGTTAAAATGCATCGTTACATCTTTAATTTGAATAACGCAATCGTTCATCACAACACCTCATGCATAAAGTATAAAATTATTTTCATGTTTTTCAAAAACATAATAGCCAATAAACAAGGTAAGTAAAGAAATAAATAAACATGGAATAAGAAGTGAGGAATCTGGTGCTATTCCCTCATATAATGGCTGTCGAAATGCCTTGCTAAAATAGTAAAGTGGATTAAACTTGAATAGCCAACTATATCTTGCAGGCACAATATTTTCGGGATAAAAAATAGGAGTAGCATAACTTAACAAACTAATAAACACCCCATATAAATGATATACGTCTCTAAAATAAACAACCATAGTTGCTAAAATCAATCCACATCCTACACAAAAAATAAAGAGTAGGAATAAAGGAAATATAAAAGTGAGCATTTCTAACCTTAGACGCTGTCCCGTTACCATAATAATAACAATAAGTGCTGGGAGCGAAAAAAACAAATTAACACAACTAGACATTACCCTAGTAAGTGGAAAAAGATATTTTGGAATATAAACTTTTTTGAGTAATGTACTATTTTCAATGATTGATGTCATAGCAAAGTTTGTGCTTTCTGAAAAGAAAGTAAACATTATCTGACCTATTAAAATATACAATGGGTAATTGGCAATAGAAAATCTAAAAATTGTGGAAAACACCATGGCAGTAACAGCCATCATTAGCAATGGATTTAAAACGCTCCATAAAATTCCAAGAACAGATCTTCTATATTTTTTCTTGATATCACGAACAACCAATTCATGAATCAGAAATCTGTATTTGTATATTTCTGAAATAAAACTATTCATGCTTTTTCCTCTTTCAAAAAACGTATTCCGACACTAAACAAAATACATTCATAAATAATCTCTTATTTGAGTTCAACATCCACTCTATATTAATGCCCTATCAATGACCGCATCCATATCGTAATACTTATATTCGCCCAGACGTCCTCCAAAGATAACTTTATATTCCTTATCTGCCAATGCTTTGTATTTCTTATAAAGTTCGCTATTCTTTTCATCATTGACTGGATAATATGGTTCGTCTCCCACTTTCCATTCAGAGGAGTATTCCCGGCTGATAACTGTTTTGGGCAGATCATTGCCATTAGCATCCTTGCCAAATTCAAACCATTTATGTTCGATAATTCGGGTCCAGGATGTTTCTCTGTCTGTATAATTAACGGCCGCATTTCCCTGGAAATTTGGCTTATCTAACACCTCGGTCTCAAAGCGAACACTTCGATATTCTAAAGGCCCCAGTTTATAATTAAAGTAAGCATCTATAGGTCCTGTATAAACCACTTTATCCGCAAGCTTATCCAGTTCTTTCTTGCTTTTAAGATAATCACAGCTAAGTCTTACTTCAATCCCCTGAAGCATATTAGCGACCATCTTAGTATATCCGCCAACAGGAATTCCCTGATAAAGGGCATTGAAGTAATTATTATCAAAAGTCAGACGTACAGGGATCCGCTTGATAATAAAAGCCGGAAGTTCGGTACAGGGCCGCCCCCACTGTTTTTCTGTATATCCTTTAATCAGTTTTTCATAAATATCGGTTCCCACCAGGGAAATAGCCTGTTCTTCCAGATTCTTTGGATTTGTGATTCCAGCAGCTTTTCTCTGCTCTTCAATCTTAGCCGCTGCTTCGTCCGGAGTGACTACGCCCCACATTTTATTGAAGGTGTACATATTGAAAGGAAGAGAATATAATTCGCCATGATAATTAGCTACCGGCGAGTTAGTGAATCGATTGAATTCTGCGAACTGATTTACATAATTCCATACTGTTCTATTGTTGGTATGAAAAATATGGGCACCATATTTATGCACATGGATTCCTTCCACATCTTCTGTATATACATTACCGGCAATATGAGGCCGTTTGTCTACCACAAGAACGGTTTTCCCAGCTTTTACTGCTTCATGGGCAAATACAGCTCCAAAAAGTCCTGCTCCAACAATCAGATAATCGTATTTCACGGATTATATCCTCTCTATGTACAACATTATTCCTACTATTATTTTTTATATCCTTCTGGATTCTTAGCCTGCCAGTTCCATGTATCCCTGCACATGTCTTCCAGTGTTCGTTCCGCATGCCAGCCAAGTACTTTCTGCGCCTTGGTTGAATCGGCCCAGAATTTCGGAAGATCTCCTGCTCTACGCAGTCCGATTTCATACTTCACTTTGACTCCGGTAGCCTTTTCAAATGCATGAATGATATCGAGAACGCTGTAGGGAGTGCCTGTTCCCAGGTTAAACACTTCAACCCCCTTGTGGTTAGCTGCATATTCTACTGCCTTTACATGGCCGTTGGCCAGGTCCATTACATGAATATAGTCACGAAGGCAGGTTCCATCTGGTGTGGGATAGTCTCCTCCAAATACGGTGAGATGGTCTCTTCTTCCCACCGCCACCTGGGCAATAAAAGGCATCAGATTGTTGGGAATCCCCTGGGGATCTTCACCAATCAGCCCACTTTCATGAGCTCCAATAGGGTTAAAGTAACGAAGGAGAATCACGGATAATTTCGGGTTCGCTTTAGCGGCATCTTCAAGAATCTGTTCCATCATCACTTTGGTCCAGCCATAGGGATTGGAGCAGCTCCCTCGATGCATGGTTTCCACATAAGGTGGCGTATTTTCTTCCCCATACACCGTGGCTGAAGAGGAGAAAACAAACTGATTAACTCCCGCTTCTTCCATGCATTCCAGCAGAGTCAGTGTAGTATCTATGTTATTGCGGTAATACTTCAACGGAAGACGAACGGATTCTCCCACCGCCTTAAGTCCGGCAAAATGAATGACACAATCAATGTGATTTTCTGAAAAGATATGACGCATCTTTTCCTTATCCTTCACATCGGCTTCATAAGAATTTATTGATTTTCCTGTGATTTTTTCTACTCTGTGAACCGCTTCAGGACTGCTGTTGCTGTAGTCATCTACAATCACCACCTGGTGACCGGCATTGAGCAGTTCCACTGCGGTATGTGAACCAATATATCCGGCACCGCCGGCAAGTAATACATTCATGATGTTCATGCTCCTTTATCACTAAAAAACATACTATCTATTTTTACCCATATCGGATTTATCAGGACAGACCTTTTACCACGTTGGACAGATACTCCTTAAATGCTGGGCCCAGATCATTCCTGCGGAGTGCATATTCTACGGTAGCTTTAAGGAACCCCAGCTTATTACCTGTATCATAACGCTTGCCCTTGAAATTGTAAGCATATACATTGCCGTTGTGAGCCATAACTTTGAGTGCATCAGTAAGCTGGATTTCTCCCCCTTTTCCTGGCTTTGTATGTTCCAGTATCTCAAATACATCCGGGGTAATGACATATCTTCCCAGAGCTGCCAGCCGGCTCGGTGCCTCTTCTATTTTAGGCTTTTCCACCATATCTTCTACAAGAACAAGGTCAGAGTTTTCCGTAAGATTCCCTTTTATGATTCCGTAGGAGGAAACCTGTTCTCTTTCAACCAGCTGACAACCCACAATAGTGCCTCCGGTTTTTTCATATTGTTCAAGCAGCTGTCCCAGGGCCGGTGTATCATCTCCGTTATACACCAGGTCATCCCCCAGAATAACTCCAAAAGGTTCCCCATCAGTAAAATCTTTAGCACAGAGTATAGCATCTCCCAATCCTCTCATGTGCTGCTGCCGAATATAATGTACTTTAATATTCGCTACTTTACGCACTTCGTCCAGTAATTCCATCTTGTTGTGCTCAAATAAATGCTGTTCAAGTTCCGGTGATGAATCAAAGTGATCTTCAATGGCACGTTTTGCATGTCCGCTGATTATCAGTATATCTTCAATTCCACTGTCTAATATTTCTTCCACTATATATTGAATTGTCGGTTTATCTACAATAGGAAGCATTTCCTTTGGCATGGCTTTTGTTTCTGGCAAAAAACGAGTTCCAAATCCTGCCGCTGGAATGACTGCTTTACGAATTTTCATTTTTCATCCATCCTGTTTAATTAATAAGCACCACGGCTATGAATGACAGCAAAAAATGTACGCCAGATAAGAATGATATCAAGCCATACACTCCAGTTATGAACGTACCACATATCCATGGCCACGCGCTCAGGATATGTGGTATCACTTCGACCACTCACCTGCCAGAGGCCTGTGATTCCAGGGAGTACCATGTAGTATTCTTTAATATACTGTTCATACCTAGGCACTTCTTTCTGTACAATCGGACGGGGACCTACCAGGGACATTTCCCCCTTCAGTACATTGAGAAGCTGCGGAAGTTCATCAAGACTGGTCTTTCGAAGAAAAGCACCACTTTTCGTAATACGTGGATCATTTTTCAGTTTAAAATCCCGTTCCCATTCTTCTTTTGCCTTTGGATCTGTGGCCAGAAGTTTTTCCAGTCGTTCTTTCGAATCTACGACCATAGAGCGGAATTTGTAGCAGTCGAATTCTTTTCCATCCTTGCCCACCCGGCGCTGTTTATAGATTGCCGGTCCTTGCGAATCCGTTTTTATCCATACACAAATTCCAAGAAATAATGGGAGCAGGAATAAACCTCCACTAAGCGTCAGAACAACATCAAATATCCGCTTAATAATCTGATTCAGCCGAAACGCCAGATTATTTTTAATATTTAAGAGCATAATCCGGGTGTCAAAGAAAGATTCCACTTCCACATTTGACATCGGTACGCCTACCAGATTTGGAACTACGCTCACATAGGGAACCAGTGTCTGTGCCCGATAGAGGAGATGATTCAGCTGGTCCTGTGGAAGTCCTGGTGCCGCAATGATTACATCCTGAATTCCGGTTTCAGCAATTACCTTTTCCAGATCATTAAAACCTCCAAGAATCGGATATACATCGGCATAGCGGGAAGATGGTTCAAAATCCTCAAGGAATCCGGCTACCCTATAGTTAATGAATACGTTGTTTTTTCCTTCATCAATCGCTGCATCAGCTGTCTTTCCGGCACCTACTACCAGAACAGGAATCTGAAGTCCTGGAATCCGTCGGATAATCAATGCCGTAATATATTTTTCTACCACTAAAAGAATATAGACGATGATGGCAAATAATCCCACATAAAGGCGTGATACCTGACCGGATACCTGGGTAAGGAACATGAGGATGATGGAAAATGCAATGGCCCCCAGGCAGGCTTTAAACAGTTTTTCCAACATCTGTGCACTGGTATAATGTTTGGAATATATTCCGGCAAATGCCAGCGCCAGAAGGAATACAGCAGGTGTCACTATATAGATGTATATGGCGTTTACCTGAAATATATTGCCCATCAGGAAATTTCTGATATGGAAGGCTATCCATTCGGCCAGTAAAATCCCCACATAATCTCCGCAAAGATATATGGCTTTGCTTATAAGGCGAATCAGAGAAGCACTGCGAGGCTTCTTTTTCTGTTTTCTTTCTGCATGGTTAATCCACTGCTGCATGCTTTTCTCCGTTGTTAACTAGATATACAAATTTCGACATTCTCGTTATAGTCAAATAGGTATCCCCTTTCTTTAAATTGGAGATACCTATTTCAGTTCGTATTGCTTTCCAGCATATGGTCGAGTATCTGGACAATTTCGAGTGCGCTGTCCTTTTTATCATTGCCACAGGCAAGTGCCATTTGCTTGAGTTTATCTTCATTTTTCAGCAGACCGTCGACTGTGTCCGCCAGTTCATTTTTCCTAGTCCAGACAGCACATCCCTGTTCTTCCAGATGCTGGGCGTTTGCCCGTTCCTGTCCGGGAAGGGCGTTGACCAAAACCATAGGCAGATTCATGGTCAGCGCTTCCGTACAGGTGAGCGCACCAGGTTTGGTGACGATGAGTTCACTCTTACTCATCATTTCTGCCACTTTATTGGTATAGCTGTGCAGATCCACCGGATGCCGGAGGCTTGACCGGATAGATGCCACTTCTTCATATAGATTGATATTCTGTCCCGTAGCAATAATAAACTGGCTCACGGAATCAATCTTGTCCAGACGTAGAAGAGTATCTGTAATATTTCCGAGTCCCAGGCACCCACCCATGATGAGTACGGTCCCTTTTTCTTTAGGACTTGGATTTTTCAGTTCTTCATAGAAGGATTTGCGAACTGGGATTCCCGTGGTGTGAATAATATTTCTCGGCACATTATGGGCTTCCAGTTTACGCGCCAAATCCTCGGAAGGGACGCAGTACACATCCAGATGTTTGTACACCCAGAGCTGATGAATATCAAAGTCGGTAATAACTCCGAGAAGAGGGGTATTAATGTCCCCTTCCTTCTTCAGCAAATTGGCTGCACAGGCCGGAAATGGATGGGTAAACAACAGGGCATCCGGTTTCAAGACGGTAATCAGCCTCTTCATCCGCTTTCGGAAACTCCAGGAAAGAAGACTCTGAAACGTTGCTCCTAAATGCCTGTTCTGTGAATTGCTATATAGACTATCGTACATTTCAGGGAATATACGAATCATTTTCAGGTAAGATTCTTTTAAGACGTGATCAATGGAAAGAACATCCCTGGACAGAAAATCCAGCACGCGAACCGCATCATCGGGATGAACCTGTTTGATGGTCTCCGCAATAGCCCGAGCCGCCTGAGAATGCCCCTCTCCAATAGAAGCCGTCATGATGAAAAATTCACGTTTCTTCTGCATTTTTCTCCTCATATACATTTATATATTTTAGCATAAAAGTAAGACTCTGTGCAGGAGAAGATGAGATGAAACTCATGGACCGCAAAAATGGCATTGCCATTTCCGAGACTGCAAATCCCGTTGGGGATGGCGGATTGTATAATTAAGTTGAACACTTAAAAATCCATAGCGAACCCTTGTGG
>ERZ860710.405-NODE-405-length-28963-cov-4.178947_pt1 | contig 28963 bp, 18 predicted proteins | sample MGYA00509974_ERZ860710 | MGnify/ENA primary metagenome ERZ860710 (study PRJEB30046, sample SAMN00715261) | human gut metagenome | study: EMG produced TPA metagenomics assembly of the A metagenome-wide association study of gut microbiota in type 2...
ATATTTCATTTTGTTTAAAGGTGTTTAAAGGGGACAACCATTGGAGTTGGCAGATTGTTGCTACTCCAATGGTTTGTTTTTTTATAATATATATTTTTTTTAAAAGAGGCTATATTTTGAATTTATCAGCTTTTTCGGCCTTTATCTGAGAAACTCTCATCGAATCCCTCTTCTTTCTATTAAACTTGTATATTTTGTTATGTTTATTTCTTTATAACTTGTATATGCTATTTTTTTATTTGAACTAAAAGTTGTATATCTTGTTATTTCTATTTATATTTGTAGCCAAATAAGAGTTTGTCGAATTACAGTACTAAAATATATAGGTATGAAACAACGAAAGATGAAACAGATTGTGTTCCTGTCCCTTATGTCAGTGCTTCTACTGGGTAGCTGCACGGATAGAGATGTGTATCAGGGAGGAGGAGAGGAGACCGGTAAGAATACCCCTCTCAAGCCTTCGGAAGTTTTTGACTTCAGCATGATGCAGCAGGTAAAAGTAAATGTGGACTACGGGTTTACAAGTGATTATTATATCACTTTTGACCTTTATAGTCAAGACCCTATGAAGGAAGAAAATGATTCATGGGTAAAAGATGAATCACTGTCTCCCGTTTATTCGGCTCCTACTGACAAGAAAGGACGATATTCAGGTACGGTTGAAATTCCTTCAGACATTACGGAAGTATGGCTCTACACTGATTATTTAGGTGCTATTTCACCGGTTAAGTTGACTATTTCTAATGGTGAGATCAACTATAATCAGAGTGCATACATTGCATCGCTGCAAACCAAGACAAGGGGCACAACGACTGGTGGCCATAATTATTTGGATGATTGGATGCTTATGCCTGGTGTAGACTGGGATGGATACGGCATGCCCAATAATATGGAGGCTACCTTGAGTGCGCCACCGGCAGAAATCTTATATAGTATTCGGAGTACATATAGTAATATCAGTGGAAAAAAAATTAAAGATTTACATCCTGAATGGCTCAATAATAATACTACTTCTGAAATTAAAATAATCAAAGATACAGAGCTGAGCCTTGTTTTTGTTGCAAGTAGTGCCAGTTTTAACAATACAGTAGGATATTTCACTTATAAATCAGGAACTGTTCCTACTCCGGAAACAGTTCAAAAAGTGATTGCATTCCCCAATGCTTCTCCTATTTCTAAACTTTCTGGTGGAGAGCGTGCAGGATCGTTACTGTGTGGACATGAGGTGAAACTTAAATATTGGAATGAAGTTGAGCAGAAATTTGAGGATAAATTTCCTGCTGGTGTTACTGTTGGGTGGTCTTTGCAGGCAAATGCATTCAAGTCTGGTGATATTTTGAAAGGTATTGGAATTCGTTATTCATATAGTACTATGAATTATGATAATTCACAGCGGGTAGTAGCTTTGCGTGATGGAGGTACGGATCAGATTGTAGCTATCGGTTTTGAGGATAATGTAGATTTTGATTATTGTGATGCCACCTTCTATCTGAAGATTGCAGAAGCAAATGCTATTGATCCGGGTGGTCCGGAATTACCTCCGGTAGATCCTCCTAGCAATGTTACCACTACCTATAAGGGAACTTTAGCTTACGAAGACCAATGGCCGGCGCAAAGAGATTATGATATGAATGATGTGATGATGACTTATCAATCTACTCTTTACCGGAATGTTGTAAGCAGTAAAATATATAAGATTGTAGATGAGTTTACTCCCCTCCATAGTGGAGGCACACACATTTGTGGTTTTGGATATCAACTCCATAATCTTACGTCCGACCGGGTAAGAAGTATCGAAGTATCAGGTCCTGACGGTTGGAAAATAGAGACAGATCAATCACATCCTACTGTTGTCTTGTTTGATAATATTAAGAATGTCTTAAATCAGAAATTTACCGTTACCATTGAATTGGCAGATGTGGAGTTAAGTCAGGTGACGCCTCCTTATAATCCTTTTATATTTGTTAATGGTAGAAGTAGGGAAGTGCATCTGGTAAATTATGCACCTACGGATAAAGCTGATATGTCACTCTTTAACACAAATGATGATGTGTCGAATATAAATGCAGGAATTTATTATATTGCTCGTTATGGAGAAGAAGTAGATATCATGCCGTTTGCTATTAATCTTCCTATTCTCGATTTTAGTATTCCTACAGAAGGAGTGAAGATTTATGATACCTATCCTGATTTTATAGGTTGGGTAAAATCAAAAGGAACATCAAATACGAATTGGTACAAGAATAAGAAGTAAATAACAACTTCTTTAAGTAAAAAGAGTTTTATCTATGGCAAAACATAGATAAAACTCTTTTTTTTATATTTTTGCCTTGTCAATGATGAATAACAGAAAAAATGCTATTGTATGAAACTGCAAACACTATTTTCTATCTTATTTTGTGGCGGAGTAATTGGAGGGCTCATCTCCTGTGATCATTCTTCTTCACTTCGAAGCCGAAAGGAGGCTTTAGGTAAACTTATTTTTCAAGATACCCAACTCTCTGAGCCAGCAGGACAATCATGTGCAACTTGTCATACGATCGATAAAGGGTTTGCGGACCGTGATTCCCGTATTGTATCCGAAGGTGCTGTTCGTGGTCTCTACTCCCAGCGTAATTCCATGACCATTTGCTACTCTATGTATGTTCCCTCGCTATATTTTGATGATGAGGAGGAAACTTATGTTGGCGGACTCTTTTGGGATGGACGTTCCCTTTCATTGCAGCATCAGGCAGGTGAGCCGTTTCTTAATCCTGTAGAGATGGGAAACTCTGATAGGAGTTCTGTTGTGAAAAAGGTGCGTCATGCATCGTATTACCCTGAATTAGTGCGCATTTATGGTGAAACAGCCAATGTTGATTCTCTTTATGCTCATATAACAGATGCACTTTCCATTTACCAGCAGTCCGAAGAAGTGAATTCTTTTTCTTCCAAATATGATGCTTGGGAGAGAGGTGAATATGTTTTTACTGAAACAGAATCACGCGGCATGGATCTTTTTAAAGATAAAGGAATGTGTGCAGAGTGCCATATTCTGGATAAAGATGAGCGTGCCGGACGTGTTCTTTTTACCGATCATACCTATGACAATCTTGGCATTCCGCGTAATCCGGAAAATCCGCATCTTCGTGTGCCGGCCGACTATTTTCTTCTTACTCCGGATAGTATTGACTTGGGATTAGGTCCCATTGTGGGCAAAGAAGAAGAAAATGGCAAATTCCGTGTCCCTACTTTACGTAATATTGCCTTGACCGCTCCTTATGGGCATAATGGCTATTTCAAAACTCTTGAAGAAATCGTTCACTTCTATAATGTATGTGATGTGAGTGATGAGTTTCCTCCTGCCGAGTATCCTGCTACAGTCAATCGTGATGAGCTGGGAAATCTTGGTTTAACTCCTGAAGAAGAGGCTGATCTCGTAGCATTCATGAAAACGTTAACAGATGATTTTAAAGGCGTTCAAAAGTAGCTGTAACCGTAAACAAAGCTGGATAATCTTAAAAAGATGTTATAAAACACATACTTTTTCGTGTGGCTGTTTGCGCACACGGAATTTTTTCATACCTTTGTATCGCAGTTGGGAAACTGCTCATGATTTTGACTTTTAAATAAATTAGTTTTTAGTTTTCAATAAAGGATTAGTTAGGGTAAAAAGATTTAGTTAATAGTTTTTTCATAGGCTAAAATTTGGATTAAAAAATAGGTAATTAGGTATAAAGGTAAAAGAAAAAAGTTTGTTTTTATAGGTAATTAGAAGTTTATTTTGGGTAAAAAGAAGATTGATTTTTAGGTAACAATGATGCAGTTTAAAAGAAAAGCCTCTAAGGCTTTTCTTACAGAAGGGCGGGAGGTTCGTGAGAGTTTGCTCGTTTTTTTATGTCCTAAAATGAAATATAGGACATTTTCTTTTTTTTAGAAATGATGATTATTCCAGTCATTCTTTGTATATTTGTAGCATTATCTATATAAAATTTTAATTTTGGAACAGGTACTGCTTATACTCGACTGGGTTTTATACGTATTGTTTGCAATAAACATATTGTATCTATTGGTTTATAGCTTAGCATCGCTTCGCCGTAGACCAGCTAAAACAGCTCCGGCTAAGGACTATAAACGGATTGCATTATTGATTGCGGCGTATCGGGAAGATGCTGTTATTATGGATACGGTGAAAGCTTGTTTGGCACAAGATTATCCGAGTGACAAATATGATGTGGTAGTGATTTCAGATCACATGCAACCTTCTACGAATGAGAAACTGCATGCATTGCCTATAAAACTGCTTCAGGTAGATTTCGAGAAAAGTACGAATACAAAATCTCTGAAAGCTGCCCTTGAATATTTAGGTAAGGATTCCTACGATATTGCTTTGATAATAGATGCTGATAATATAATCAATTCTTCTTATCTTGTGGAATTAAATAATGCTTTTGCTGATTCCAAAGTGCAGGTGGTTCAAACGCATCGCATTGCAAAGAACCTGAATACTAATATGGCCTATTTGGATGCTATCAGTGAAGAAATTAATAATTCTATATTCCGTTTGGGGCATGTGAATTTAGGCATGTCGGCAGCTTTGATTGGTTCTGGTATGGCTTTTGAATATTCACTATTCTATAAAGCAATGATGAGCAATACTTCGGTTGGAGGTTTTGATCGGGTTTTAGAAATGAAGTTGCTTTATCACCGTGTTTTCTTTCATTACTTGCCTGATACGTATGTACTGGATGAAAAAATACAGAAAACGAAAAATTTTTATCAGCAGCGTCGTCGTTGGTTGTCGGCGCAATACTATAGTCTGGGCGAATTTGTGCATCATTTACTACCAGCTATTCGTCATCGTAAATGGGACTTTTGTGATAAACTATTCCAACAGGCTGCACTTTCACGAGTGTTATTATTAGGATTTACATTTATTTTTTCCGTATGTTCTTCTATATGGTTTCCTCCATTGGCTTATAAATGGTGGGTAATTTTGGGGCTATTACTGCTTGCTTTGATAGTTGCAATACCTCGTCGTTTCTGGAAACTACGCTTGGTTAAAGCGATAGGCTTTGTTCCATATTCATTCTTGTTAATGGTTGCCAATTTATTCCGTCTGAAAGAGGCGAATAAGAGGTTTATTCATACAGAGCATGGAATAGAAGACTGAAATCTTTAAAGAATAAATGTTATGAATAATAACCCTATAATTTCTGTCATTATTCCTGTTTATAATGTTGAAAAGTATCTCTCTCAATGTCTAGACAGTATTTTGGGGCAGACATTTACTGATTTTGAACTATTGTTGGTTGATGATGGAACACCAGATAACTCTGGACTAATTTGTGATGAGTATGCGGAAAAGGATTATAGAATAAGAGTATTTCACCAAAAGAATTTAGGTGCAAGTGCGTCTCGTAATATAGGGATAGATAATGCAAAAGGAGAATATATTGTTTTTGTCGATTCGGATGATTATGTAGAAGAAGATTATTTATCCCATTTGTATCAATCACGTCCTAATGAGGATTTAGGTATGGGAATTGTTGTACAAGGGTGTAAAAGATGTGATGAAAAGGGTATGGTAATTAAAACCACTCATTTACAACCTTGTTTGTACTTGTACACAAAAATTGATACTTTTTTTGCGCAAGAGATTGATTCTTGGGGAATTTTTAGCCCATGTGCCAAGCTCTTTCAGCGCAAATTTTTAAATGAACATTCTATTAGATTTGATTCGAAAACTCGTTTTGCAGAGGATATCCCTTTTATTCTTCAGTGCATAAGTGAATGTAATTATATAGTGATAGGGAGTGAACTGGATTATTATTATATAAATCATTCAGGTACTGTCTCAAATAGCTTGTACTCATTCGACTCATTGTACTATTCGTTCTCTTTATGCGAACAGGGTATTTTTAAGGTTATAGAAAAATGTAAGTTTTCAGTACAGGGGAGCCATAATTTATTTAAGACTATAAATTTTATATTTTCTACTTTGTTGAAATCTGACTATCACTATTTAAAAGAGGTGACAAGGAAGAATCGCATTAGTAATTTGTGTCTTATCAAAGATAATAATATAAGATATTTAAGATCTTATTATTCTCCTGATTATATGGTTGATAAATTGGGACGTATCTTATTAATGAAAGGTTGGGTGCAATTATATGATATGCTTTTGGTTGTCCTTTTTAGATTGAAATTTAAAAAAATGTATGCGCCTCCATCAATTTGAAAATAGAAAGAGATCTTTTTTCACCTTATATATCATGTCTGTGTTTCCACTTTTTTATGTAAAAGTATAGCCATGTTGGTGTGTATGCAGCTAACAGCACTCCTCCTAACGACATATCCCAATATTGTCTGTCATGTATAAAAATCTGTGCGTTGGAATAAATATATTTCTTTATCCATGAATAATAAGGTTCACAATCGCTTTTCTTGTATTTAGAAGTGATAAATAACATCCTCACACAAGCTTTTATACTTTGTCTTTGGGATAAATACAATAAATCGGGATAATTCTTTTGTATTCCGGTTTCTATTTTTTGGATCCTATAACATGTGTCATCTAAAAATTTGCGTATATTCTTTACATGAAAAGTTCTACATGTAGAATTTGCATATTCAATATAGATATAAAGAGGAGTATCTTCCATTACAATTTTTTCGGCAGAAAAGAAAGCTGAAGAATTGAATAGCCAGTCTTCGTCACTACGTCCTTTTTCAAATCTGATATTGTTTCTATCCAGAAAATCTTTGCGATATATTTTAGTCCAAACATATATGTCTATTATCTCACGTGAGAAGAATGCTTTGACCCCTTCATTATTATTATATACTAAAAGTTGGGATGTGTGTTTATTGTGAGAAATAGTCCCTTTCTCGTCTTTTCTGATAAATGATCCAGCAGAGATATCTACATCATATTTTTCTGCATTTTTGAATAACTTCATACACATATCAGGGTATATGAAATCATCATGGTCCATAAAACTAATATATTTTCCTTTTGCGGCATCTATTCCTGCATTTCTTGCAGCTGATTGTCCTTCATTTTCTTTATGTATAACCTTTACCCTCTTATCCTTCGAGGCTATCTCATCGCATATAATACCAGAACGATCTCTGGAGCCGTCATTGACTAATATGATTTCAATATCTGTGAGGGTTTGGGTAAGCGCAGATTCTACAGAGTCCTGCAGAAAATGTTCTGCTTGGTAGACAGGAATAACAATACTTATTGAAATATCATGCATATTTTATATCTAAATTTAAAAGTAGTTTAGCAAAGTTACGAAAATAATTGGATATCAAAGGTATGTAAGTGTTGCTAACTTCTTTATTTTTGATTATTTTTGTGTCCGAGCGAATCTCGTTGCTTAAAGATAAATCTTTGGTTAAAACAATATGAAAATGGTTACCAATAAGCCTAAAATATCTGTTATAGTTCCAGTATATAATGTTGAGCAGTACTTATCTCAATGCATAGATAGCATTCTATCGCAATCATTTATTGATTTTGAGCTGTTGTTGATTGATGATGGAGCGCTGGATAGTTCCGGAAAAATTTGTGACTCATATTCGAAGGAAGATGCCAGAGTAATAGTATTTCATCAAAAAAATCAAGGTGTGAGTGCTGCTCGCAATAAGGGTTTGAATGAAGCTAGAGGCGAGTATGTGGTTTTTATTGATGCTGACGATTGGGTGGGGGCTACATATTTACAAGATTTATATATGGCATTACCAAACGATGCTTCTTTTCGAGGACTCATTATTCAAGGATTTCAAAAAGTGTCTTTGGATGGTATATTTGTAGATTTGCCATTGCCTGAAGTGCAAATTTCAAGTTTTGAAATGTATCGTGTGTTAACAGAATTCATAGATAAAGGGGTAGGATATCCTTTTTCAAAGCTATATAATCTTTCTCTGATCCGGGAAAATGAAATATTCTTTTCCAGAGAGATATCTTTGCTTGAAGATTTGTTTTTTTTGTTAGATTATATCCTACATGCAGATTTTGTTATAATAAATGATATTCATAATTATTATTATCGAGTGGCGCATTCTGCCAGTGCACTATCTGTCCGTAAAATGAATTTTGACGATGAGTATAAGCTGTTTCGTATGTACAAAGAGAGAATTTCTATTTATAAGCAGCATTATCATTTAGACGAAATTCAGTTGCACAAACCGTGGAGGTCTTTAATGAGTCTTTTCTATCGTCCTGTCATGTCGCTATATTCTTCTTCGTATAAGGGCAGTAAGATAGCCTCGTTACGTAATTTGACAAAGGAAAATCGTGATTTAGTAGAATGCTATTTTCTTTCGGATTATAAAATTGATAGAATTTTCAGATACTTATTACTACATGAATATTATTATTTAAGTAATATATGGATGATTTTTTGGCTTTCTGTAAAAAGTAAGCACATGTATGGATTAGTAAAATAAATACTTTCCATATTCGTTTTTATTTCTTCATTATTCTTTTTATAAATAATTTCATTCCATTGCTAAAGAAGTAGAGCATAGTTAAAGTAATGATGCTATATGTACTGATAGTTAACATAGCATACTTAATCCAATGTCCAAAAGATTTTTCAGGTGTGAAAGATTCACTTGGGAACAGATAGTAACAAGCTATTCCAGGTAATAGTAATATAAGGATATGTTTGATGTATCCTAACCAATATTGCAATACTGGCATTTTGAATCCTTGGCTGTACAAAAAGTAGGGTTTCCAGACTCCTACAATAGATAATTGACTGATGATACTTCCCAACAAAACGCCAGGTAATCCCCACAAAGAACCACCTATCAAGGCAACTGTCAAACTGATACAGACTTCAACGATCGGAGCCCATGTGTCGTGAAATAAGCCAAATCCATATAAAAATTGATCAGTCGCCCCTCGGGTATATCCAGTGAAGGCATTAATGATAATAAGTATCAAAATAATATGTGGCAATACATATTCTTGTCCTAACCATAAACAGATAAAAGGCTCCGTCAGTTGTAATAAAGCGAACGAAATAACGCCTGCAATGAAAAAACGGATTCCTAGTAGTTCCCAAAAGACTTGTTGTATCCGTTTTGAATCCCCTTCGGCAATGAGATTACCTACACCAGCTCCTGTACTGGATAGCAGGTTATTAATTAACTGAGTAATTTTATCTGTAATAATTGTATAATTACCATAAAATGCTACAGTTTTTAATGAGACAAAGGCATAGATTAAGAGTGGGGTAGTTTGAAACTGAACAAAGCCACCTATTCGATGTACGAATATTTGTCGAGTGTATTTCATTACTTCCGGATATTTTTTAAACAATGCTTTTCCTTGTTTGACTTCACTCTTTAGCCAAGGATATGTCTGCCTTATTTTCCAATTTAGTATGATTGCATGCGTGATGCCTAATAATAATTCCAGACTTATCCATAAATAGTAATTATGGGTATAATATGCTATTCCTATTTGCAGGAATGTTCTTACGAGTACTGCACTTTGAAAGTATGCAGTTACTACGTAGTTCTTTTGGTCAGCTCCCAGTAATGTTTGTTTGTAATTGATAAAATAGCCTATTAAAGAACTGGCCAGATATGAGAAAAAGGCAAAGTAAATGATGTGAAGGTCGAATACGTTATCAGGAAAGATCAGTGGTAAAAAGCAAGCGAGCGCACATCCAGCAACTAAAATAATGCTCCCTATCCAACGATAGATATATCCAAATACAGAGATTATTTCATTTATTTTATTTTCATTATGCTCAAAGAGAGGTTTGTAGAGTACATAACCTATAGCAGTACCAATACCTAATTCTGCTAGATTAAGAAAATTTAATAAATTACTTAAGGTGCCGATTAAGCCAATGAAATCTGCTCCTAAACTATCTAAGAATATTTTTCGTGAGAAAAAAGCTACTACAAGGCTTAGAAAATAAAAGATCAGGTTAACACGAGCGTTAAGCAATGACTTTTTGACACGTGATTCGTATGGCATAATATCTGCGTTTTTTTTATGCAAATATATAAAAAATCAGAAAAAACTCTATCTTTGTTGCTAAATTAAGTATTAAAGATATGATACCTAAAAAGATTCATTACTGTTGGTTTAACGATACCCCTATACCGGCAAGTTTGCGTATGTGTATGGATTCGTGGAAAAAAGTGCTTCCTGATTATGAATGGAAAAGATGGAGTCTTCAGGATTTTGATGTAAATTCATTGCCATGGACCCAAGAGGCACGTAAAGCTGGTGCGTGGGCTTTTGTAGCTGATTATGTACGTTTACATGCGTTATATACGGAAGGTGGAATTTATATGGATACAGATGTGCTGGTGAAGAAGTCGTTTGACCCTTTTTTATCAAACGGTTTTTTTACCGCTATTGAGTTTCATCCGGAAATGATTGCGGATGATGAACTATCTGATGAACGTCTGGAATTGGATGGTACAAATAGGTTTCCAGGAACACGTGTACCGGGAGTAGGTTTGCTGTCTGCTGTGTTGGCGGCGGAAGAGGGGCATCCTTTTTTGGTTGAAGCTATGAAATTTTATGAAAAGCGTCATTTTATCCAAGAGGATGGAAGTTGGTATACGAAAGAAATAGCACCAGATGTGCTTGCTTTGGCTGCTGAGAAATTCGGGCTAAAGTATAACAAAGATGGTGAGCAGCATTTAGAAGAAAGGATGGTAATTTATCCTACAAAGATTTTTGGAGCGGCCTACTGTCAGGTTACCGATGACACTGTGGCAGTTCATCTTAGTAAAGGTAGCTGGCGGAAACGTACTTTGTTGAGAGCGTTTCTGACAAGGATTAATTTTTATCGTAAGATATTTAAGGCTAAAAAATAGAGGAAGGGGTTCGAGGACACTGAAAAAGTTCCTTTATTTCAGCGCCTCCTTTTGCTGATATGCTATAATTAAGTTCGCTAAATCTGATTATTGGATTTGGCGAACTTTTTCCTCCTCCTTAAATTCTATTTGGTATGCTTCCAAGAGTTTTTATGAGCGTTTTCATAGTATATTACATAGCTCAATGCTCAACCTTTTTTCCTCAAATTAATTTGAGGATTCTCTTGACAATAGTTCGTTAAATATTCAATTAACATTTATGCGGCAGTTACCGTAAACTTAACTCCCTCTTGCCATAACCTTCGATTTATTTCGTGTCAGGCTTAATCCCTGACACGGAAATAAATCGTTGCATAGGAAAAAGGTTGTGACACAATACCTTAACAGAAGCCATTGATAAAACGATTCCTTTTTCCAAGGCTTTCTCTAGCTATATCCACATTGGTGAGTGTATCACTGTGAAAATGGTTTGTGCTTCTTCTAAAAAATAGTTTGTGAGGATATTACAATTGTTAGTATAAAATGATTTGTGAAATTTCACTTCTTTTTCTTTCCTGCTTAGTAATTTTTCCTAAGAACATACTTTTTAAATCATGTTCTTTTATACTTTTAAAAAATTCAGGAGTTATTTTTGATTAATTTTGTCGGTACATTTATGGTTCTATCAGGACTCTGTGGAAGAACTGAGAAAAGTGTTTAATCGATTGACCTTAATAATGGAGGGTGAAGCAGCTATAAGATTTATTGATCCGGTAGTATTTAGCATTTGTCTTCCGTTGTGGGATAGTGATGGCGACGGGTATATAACAGAAGATGAAGCATTGGCAATAAAAATGTTTCCTGCTAATAGTTTTTCGGGGAAAAGCGATATAACCAGCCTTGACGATTTGGCAAAACTTGCCGGCTATATGTTTAATGGTGCCTTTAGTAATATGCCAATGTTAAAAACGGCTCACACGGGTAAACGTTATTCAGGGAGTAGTATTGTTGCAAGTACGATCTATCAAGGATATATAAATTGTACAGCACTTAAACGAATCACCATCGATGAGAGTATCAAATCTATTGAACGCATGTGTTTCTACAATTGCTCATCACTAAAACAGATTATATGGAACGGAAATGAAACGACGATAGGTAATAGTGCTTTTTATGGATGTACCAGCCTTGAAGATATTTCATTTCCATCCGGTATTACGAGCTTGGAGAGTAATGAAATTTTCTTCAACTGTACATCTTTGAAAGATATCCAGTTATCTCAAATGACGGCCATTGGATATAGGTGCTTTTGTAACTGTGTAAATTTGAAGATTGATGTCAATATTCCCGCATTGGAAACGACGTCCTCACAAGCCTTTGCGAGCAGTGGTGTCATTAGTGCATCTAACTTAGGAAAATTGCAGACTATTAGCGTATCAATGTTCAGTAACTGCACAAACTTGATCTATGCAATTATACCTGATACAGTAATGGTAATAGAGCAGGATGTTTTCTACAAATGTTCGTCGTTGCAATATGTAGTATGTAATGCACTAACCCCGCCAACACTGAATAGTACTTCGGTTTTTGGTGATACATCTTGCATTATTTATGTTCCTGATACTTCGGTTACAGTATATAAGTCTACGAACAATTGGGCAGCATTTTCAACTCGTATTAAACCGATTAGTGAAAAGCCATGATTGTCATTATCAACACCTTGCTTTCTACTATAAAAAGAAAATGCACTCTACATATATCTGTGAGGCTTAAAAACGGTTCTATCAGGACTCTGTGGAAGAACTGAGAAAGACTTTCAGCAAACTGGAACTGATTCTTGACGGAGCGCCCTGGATAAGATTCAAAGATGATGCATTCTTTGCTCTGTGTCTTCCTCTTTGGGATGCGGACAAAGATGGTGGAATAACACAGGAAGAGGCAGAAGTTGCCGTAACTATTTCGGATGAAACATTTGGTGGAAGAACAGATATTATTGACGCTACAGATTTCAAGTACCTCAATTGGAAACCTGGACAAAATAGTGAAAGAAATAGTGTCTGTGGAGTATTTAAGAATTGTACAAATCTCAAATACGCCGCCGTTAAAGATGGAACATATTTAAGAGGGGTAATGTTTCAAAATTGCACCTCTCTTGAACAGGTAGAACTACCTGTAACAGTACTTGATTATTTAAGCAATGATGGTGGAACTTTCCAGAATTGCAGTTCGTTGAAACATATAACTCTGCCATTGAATAAGCAGAAATATGCATCGCATTATTTTGAAGAGTCGGGCTTAAAAAAACTGGAATTTCCCGATGCAGTCATTGAAATTAGTGACTCTGCATGTTTTAAATGCAAGTCTTTAGTAGAAGTAGTTATCGGAACTGGAATTACTGCTATTAAAAATATAGCATTCAACTCATGTTCAAGCATGGTATCTTGCTATATTAAAGCTGTTATTCCACCATCTATTACACAATGGACATTTGATAATAATACATGTAATTTCTATGTACCACGGACCAGCGTAGATGCATACAAAGCTGCTACAAATTGGAGCCAGTATGCATCCCGAATATATGGATATGATTTCTAATAACCTTCTTCATACGTTGATAAAGGATATATCTTACCACTTTGTAAACTCCAATTGGTTGCAGCTTTATATGCTGCAACCGATTCATTAGGAACATATATAGCTACAGGTATGCCATTATATCCAAAGCTACCGTTGAGCGTAGGAGGTATGGTTGCACGACAAATAATAGTTGTTATCTCTTTCACTCCCCATAATAAATTCTTACCGATAGATTCTACAGTACTTGGAAAATCGATTAAACGACATTGGTTTGTTCCACTTAATATTTGATCACCAATCTTTCTATATCCTTCTGGAATAATTACTTTTTCTATACTGCTATTCGCAAAGACAGCATTTCCCATCTCTTCTAATATGGGAAGTGTAACCTCTCTTAATGAGTTACAGCCATCAAAAGTACTATTGAAATATGCTAATCCTGTAAAATACTGAAACTCATTAAAAATTTTAATTGTAGTCTTTGCAAAAATACTACTCTGTTTATCAGGTCTGTTGCTCAACAAAGTTACTTGTGCAGCTTCATCTTTGGTTATCATACCGTCTCCATCTCTATCTAAAAAAGTTAAATAACCGATATTACCAGTTTCAGGATTGTAGTCACAATAAGCTTTTTCTGTTGTGAGGATGCGAAGGACTTCCGGGTCTTCAAACCTAATTGCTGGTGTACCATCCATCACCAAATCCAACTTGTTGAATATTCCGCGTAATGAATCCACAGAGTCCTGATAGAACCATAAATGTGCCTCAGAAGTGTGCACAGCAATATTTATATTCTTTCAGTAGAAAGTTAGGTATTGAATTTATTATCCTTCATAAGATGATATTGGGTAAATATAATTAGCTCTATTCTTCCATCCAGCAGTAGTTTTGTATGCTGAGACAGAAGCATCAGGAACATAAATCTTCACTGTTGATAGAGTATCATCAAATGATCCCCAATTGAATGTTGGTGGAGTCACTGTATAAATTATTAGCTTCTCAAGGTTGGGACAATCAACTAAGAAGTAGCCACCGGTGGCTGTTATAAGATTGGTTTTTATGATCACCTTCCTTAGCTTGTGACAATAACGACAAAGACCGGCACCGATAGTTTCAACATTCTCCGGTATAACAATCTCAGATAAAGAAGAATATGTGAACTGATTAGCTTCTATTGTTTTTATTGTTTCTGGAAGATCGATTTGATCAAGTGATGGATTATTAGACAACCAATTGAGCAGAATCATATCTGAGGGGAGTATTATTCTTCGTAACTTTAAACAATCATTAAATGCTCCTCCCGCAAGAGATTGTCCTGCTGAAAATTCTACTTCTTCAATTGTACTACCATTGAACGTATTATTATATGGAGAATTAAGCCCTTTGAACTTCTTCAATTCACAGAATGTTCTGATTTTGTTATTTCCTTTAAACCAATTTGTTCCTATCTGAACATTTACAGCTTCATCCTCATTTACCTCTCCATTTCCATCACGGTCAAGGTGTTCAACTAATATTCGTTTAACTTCTGGATCAGCAATCTTGATACACGCAATTCCATCTACGAGTAGGGTCAATCTGTCAAACACTTTTCTCAGTTCTTCCACAGAGTCCTGATAGTACTTTGAGTGTACAGTTATCTTACCTTCCAATACCGGAATTTCATCCTTTCCGGCAATTCCTTCTGCAGATAAACCTTCGTAGGTTCCATCAGCAAGTTTTGCAAGCATATCAAGGGCGTCGGCGGTGTAATATTCTTCCTCGAAACCTACTGCACGGATATGTTTTAGTGCATGTTCGGTACCTTGTGATTGCTGTGCCTCTATAATACTAGATAACAATCGCATAGGCTCTAATTTAGGGCAGTTTTCAATTAAGAAGTCGGTTATGTTTTCAGCACATTGACCGATTCTCAAGCCCTCTGTTGTCAGTATCGGGAAGTTCTGGAAAGTTATGTATCTGTTGTTGGCCGGATATTCGATGATTTCAAGTCCGCCACCATTCGGAAGCTTTATCTGACTTAAGTTAGTTCCGTCGGCATATATCTCACGAATGTTGATAATTGTGCTTAAATCGAGTGTACCTTGTAATGTGGTGATATTGGATAGAAGTAGCTTCTGCATACTACTACAATCTGCAAGTGTAAGTCCTGTAATAGAGATGATTACGTTATCTTCCTTACTACCGAGTATGAGTTCGTTCAATCGCTTTCCGCGTACTACCATGGTACCGGAAACATTCTTTTTGTGCCAGTCTCCGATGCTTAATAACCAACTTGCTGCTTGTATGGCATTTTGCTGGTCAGCGCTACCACCAAGGTCAATGGTTATTTTACAAATATCTCCTGCTTTAGTGCGTTTTCCTTGTACAATGGATGTACCATTTGCAATGGCCGGATACATATCGAAAGCCGGGGTTATATCGTAGTCTATCAGATCACCGGCAGCACGTACGATGATTGTATCTGTGCCATTGGCGGAGAACAAGCCATAATTATACTTCGACATGATGTACATGATACGTTTCTTCACCCATGCAGTTTCTGCGGAATAGAAATCACCGTGGCTCTGTGTTATAGGGTCAGTATCGTTAGTGTAGGAACCATTATTGTATGCTATCTTTGCGAGTTCATATCGTTTGGCATCAGAATTCACCAACGTAGCGGGGAAATATTCTTTTATGCCAAGGAAATACTTCTTATAGAAAGCATAAACCTTGTCATAAGGCGTACCTGAAGACTGGCCGCACAATGCTTCCATTGCTGTGAACATTTTGCGCATTCCGGCTGTAATTTCAGCACTGAAAGCCTGCTCCAGCAGATTCCAGAAGACAGATGTCTCACCATTCCAAATAGGCTGGTCATTGTCGTAAGAGTCATGCATTTCGCAGTGATAGGGTTTCCGATCCTGTCCCTGATTGTCAATCGGGAATATAGTGTCGGCATCATCCAGTCTCCACCTCCATTTACTACCTTCCTGGCAGAAGCTATACGGATAAGTATTCTTGGCACGCTGGTCGGTTCCGGCAGTGAACTCCACAAAGTTATGATGGAATACTGCATCGTCAATATCGAATATAGCGGGTATGGTTGCATGGAATAAGCTTGTGCGGGCTGAAATGAACTTCTCATTCAACTGGTCAGTGGTGAATGTATTCAGATCTGATGGAAGATATGCAGTTAACTGTGTTCTCAGATTTATTGCACCATCACCTATATCGGAGGGTATGAACTTTCCTTCGGTAGCTTCATAATAGTAGAGATTGTACTGGTTAGCATCACCACTTTTGGCAATCCAGTACTCATAACCTGTACTGCGGTATTCAGTTACGGCTGCATTCAGTTCATCCAGAGTACCGGTGAATGGACGGATACGGTTGTTGCATACATACACGGCGTTGTAAGCATCTATCCATTTCTGTGCAGAGAGTGGTTCCGTTTCATCGGCATTCAGTTCACCGGCATCGAAATCCCAGCAATTAGTGTTGTTATACTGAAAAGCCTCTTCCTCCGGATTATATGCCCAGTAAGGTTTATCGCTGTTCCAAGGAACGCGGAAAAGCGCACCCAACGGCGCATTGTCCGAACCTTCCACGGATAGCAAGGTCGGAAAAACTTCTGTGTCATAGCCGAAACAAAGATCATCTCCTTTATCCGGGCCGAATGTAAATTCTCCCATACAGGTATATATATCCTGGCCTTCTTCATTGACGGATTTTGAGAAACCGATGAAAGGCTCTTGGTACACCGCGACACGTATTTCGCTATCAGTGGCCATAGCCTCGTTTCTCATGCCTATTTCCTTGTATAAATCATTGAATGCAGCCACAGATCCGGCCTTGTGGTCCTGCATGGAACTCGCCCAGTTCTTCTTGGCTGTCAGGCGCCCGGACTTAGGCACACCTTCAAACATAAGGACCTTGTTCTTGTCCGTCGTTCCATCGGCATACGTGGCAATGGAGTTTATCTTGTTACCTTCTGCATCTTTCAATCCCTTCATTTTGAAGCGGATGTTCCACTCCAGATATTTCTTTGATGAAGTTCCCTGACCTTCTATCAACAGGTTGGTGAGTGTGAAATTCCGCTCCGGTTTGTTCTTGAAGAGTACTTCCAGATCACCTGCTACACCTGAAGGGTTGTTTAGGTTAGGGAAGGGCTTGTTCACTACAAATACATTATAGAGCAGCTTTGTGGCATTGAAGTCAATGTTTACACCTTCGCTGTCCAGTACCGAATTGATTTTCTTTTCCATTTGCTTCTCGCTGGTCGTCACAAGCTGGTTTATGTAATTCTTCTGGACAGCCTCGGAAGTCAATGCACTGTCATACACACGCAATCCATATAAATAGAGATTGGCATAATCGTTCCCTAACGTTATCTTGCCGGTGTTGCGGAAGTAATCGTTGCTCTCGTAGGTATACTGGCGATTTTTCTTTCCGTTGATGTATATGGCAACAATGTTGAAACCGGCATTACCATAAGCGTCAGGCATGATAACTGCTGTGAGGCGTAGGCGTACCCCATTATCGGTAGGAACATCCTGTTTAGTACTTTCGTGTTCAGATTGTGAGAACAGAGAGATATTCTCACCGGATACCTTTAATCCAACGTAGTTGCCGTCCGGCTTATCTTCTGCGATGCTGATAATATTCTTTCCAGCATCCGAAGCATTCTCAATCTTGAAATCGATTTCGATTGTCTTACCTCTGCGAGCCGGTTCTGTGGCAAAGGGTTGGTAATCTATCACGGTCGAACTCCGTGCAAATATCTTCAGTGCTTTCACACCGTCATCATCGGTCACCCAGCCGTCGTTACCCCAGTTGAGGTCATTCCAGGTCACGGGGATGACTGATTTATCCACTTCATTAACGATACTCTTGTAGTTTGTCTGCGAGTTGCTACGGGTGCGTGGATTGATATAGAGTACTGCACCTGCTGTAGCCGAATATCCCAGTGAGTTATTGACAGCTACCGTAATCGGATCTATCAGAGCGTCTTCTCCACTGGTTGCCTTTATAATGACTTCAAAGTTACTGTCGTCATCCGTCTCCACCTCCATCGGATAAGTAAGTGTGTTTTTGGAGTTTGCCACTATGGTGTCATTCTCAGAACTATACACTTCTGTTCCGTCCTTCGTAATGGTGAAGATGGCATCTGTAAGAGTAGCCTGTCCGTCATAAATGGCATAATCAAATACCACATTATCCTGCCAGTTGATGAGCTGTGAGGTCACGTTATTCACGCACATCAGTTTCACTATTTCCCCGGATGTGGCAATACACATGATATTTACCGATACAGATTTGGTCTGAATGGTATTATCTGAGTTGGACAGATAGAAATTCACATTGTATATTCCGGTTGCTTCGGGATGAGGAAGTACATAGTTATAAGGTGTATCCATATAGATGGCTGTTCCCAGATTTTGGGTATAGCCTTGATTGTAATTATCACCGGTAACGGTGACATGAAGCACTTTGTTGATATTACCGTTGATAATCATTGGAATTGAAATATCCCCGGCAAAGGCGGTCCACCAAGCGAAGTTAGGGGCACTGATTCCCAATGAAGTGAGTTGTACAATATAGGTGATCGGGGCCGTAGTCTGGTCGGTGTTCTCTCCCTTGATACTTATTTTGATATTGTTGCTGCCGCTTGTCAGCCACTCGGTTATGTGCTGTTTGATGGATACATTAGAAGAAACTTCCATTTGCTTCACTGTGGTGAAGTCTGCAAACTTCGAGTTCTTTATCATGATTGTACACAGCCCGAGTTCTCCCGTTGGCTTGTACGGTTCATTGATATTATCCCGATACTGGGAGACGAAGGTGAAATCCAAGACACATTCTTCTCCGTATTGTGCGGCAAAGCCCAGTGAATTCAGATTATTCCTAACGTATACACTATACATGGTTCCTGCTCCGCCTGCCAGTTCTCTGACGGTTTGTTCCAATGCGGCGCCGGCGGCACCATCATAGGCAGTGCCTGCGGTGTCACCGATGACAAGCATCTTATTCTTTATACTTTGAATTGTAGCCTTGCTGGTTTCAACATCGTTGTCATTGATGCACGTGGCAAACTCATTCAGTTTAGTAACAATCTCGTTCAACTCCTCAGCTTTAAGCACATTGCCTTTGAGGAAATTCTTATTTAATTTGTCCATACAGTTTATCCTAATATATCGTTGTCCAATCTGCTCGAGTCCAATATGAATTCAAGCGTTTCAATTACTTTTCCCCCGCGGGCCGCAAGCGCATGCATTATTAAATTCGTCTCGAGCATGCTTGTATCAGCCATATCCGATTCGATACGGCTGATTCGGGCATAGGTGGCGTTGCCATCGGCATTCGTTTTACGGGTGCTCAATATGAATTTGATGTATCCCATCTTACTTGCTGTTTAGCTGATTTATTATTTCACGCTTTACGGCGGCGATAAGACGCGAGTTCTTGACTACAAGTTCAAGGGCTTTACAGTAGCGTTCCGGGATTTCTACTTCATCTTTTGAATAATAGATTTCCTTTGCAAGCTCTTCAAATCCAATATCCAGAAGAATACTGCCGTTGTACATCATTTCATTGCCGACTGTCTCGGCAGCATCGAAAGTTTGTTTATCTCCTTCGAATGAAGTCTGCACTTCAAGTGCTTTAAAATTTACTTCCATAATATTTATTTCTTATTTGTTCGTTAAAGTTGTAAATAGCCGTATAGCCAAATATTATACTTTGCATCATAAATATAGATTTGCCATCTTCTTGACGCAAATGAACTTCCACTTCCAGTGATACGTGAACCATCAGATGTGGCTACGTTTACTTTATTCTCATTTGCTGCGCACATCCATATTTCCTGTCCATCTTCAGGTTTGTCGGGCAGGGTTATTGTGATTTCTTCTGTATTTACACAAATAACAAGACTATCATATATAGTTAATTTCTTATTTGATGTAATATGGCGCAACCTTCTACGCAAACCACACACGTTTCCACGTGAAATACGAATGGCGTTGTTCCCTAAGCTGCTATCTCCATCATCATGCGGAGCGCCAGTAACATCTATCAAGATACCGGTTTTAGAAAGAAAATTTGTAGGTTTTGTGTCTGTAAATCGAGCTAATATTTCGAGCCCATATGTATCCCAAGTTCCAATTATAGTTTGTCGGTTATTATCATTAAAACCAATCATATTATTATAGAGAAACATTCCATTCACACTGCTACTCTCAGGATCGGTTTGTATGCCGATACGTCCTGAACCTATTTGAAAGTCTCCGATTGTCCCACTGTTAGCTGTGACATTGTTTAGTGTCATATTATCCAGCGTAGCGTCTACTCCATTAATACTTCCTGATAGAGTCAAATTTTTGGCAGTTATATTATTCAAGGTCATATTGCCCTCAGTATCCACCACAAACGTATCATTCGCCACAATATTACCATTAAACCGAATCTGGTCAGCATTTATTAACGCATTACTTTGAAAGCTTTTATCTGGAAGCTCTGTCATGAACAAATCTATATATGCCTGTTTTACATAGCCGCTATCTTTTGCCTGCTCTGAAAACATATGTACAAAACCAGCCTCTGTAACAATACCGGACATCTTAGTCATGTCTACATGCCCATCCTTATCATACACGATTTCTTTCCCATACAGTGCCGAAAAGTCTGCTGTAGTTATTAATCCGGATGTATTGATATTCGTAATATTGCCTGCGCTATTGAAATGAATTCCTTCCGATAAAGCCGCTATAGATTCATTCGTCACCTGAATGGCAGAAGTATTACTTTCAGTTGCACTCTGTGCACCCTGTGCAATTCCCAATGCTTCAGTCGCTGATTTAGCAGCATCAGAAGCATCTTTTATACCTTGATTCGCAAGCTCTTTTGCCTTTTCTATTCCATCATTAGAGTTGGTCACGGCTATTACAATCTGATTGCCCAAGTTTTCAATATAAGCGGTTGTGGCAGTAGACGTAGGTTCCCAATGAGAAATACTGAATGCCATCCCTTTAGCTTTAGCTGTCTTGCAGACGAGGACATCATTCTTATAAGATACATTAGCATCCGAATACATCACATTCACCCACAGGTCTCCAACGTCATAAGCCTGTGAGTTTGTTGGCTGTGCAACGAATGTCCGTCGTTTCCCATCGGCTGTGTCCTGTGCCTTAGCTGCATTCTCCAGAGCTTTGATTGTCTGCTGGTCTGTGATATTGTTCCATGCCCACGTGCTCCCTGACTTTTCGAACCTATAAGCCAGTCCGGATTTACGGTTGTAGAACATGTCCTGTTCATGCATTGTCTTTAAGTCATCAGTGATCCATTCTGATGCCGGAATATTGGATAATGTAGGAGCGTAGTCATAGAACCACATCGTATATTCCTTGTCCGTTTGTCCTTTAATGATATCGAGGTTACCTTGTATCTCACCAAGTATTGTATCTACATCCTTTCCTGTTGCCTCAGAAATTAGCTTGGCTATAATCGTACTTTTTTCCGGGTTCAAATCAATCTTAGGTTGTGGCAGATGGTAGTCAATGATACCTTTGTACACACGGATGTAAGGACCTCCGGTGGTTATGGCATCATTACAGATAGCTCCCTGCCTGCTTATATCTGACTTGTTTCCAAGTTGTACAATCTCATCGCCGGGCAGGGGCGCATCGCTACCAGGACCGGCATTGGATTTGCTCAGATCTATGTAGTCCGTTCCGACACCCACAACCAGTCTCCAATAGTAGTGATTGCCTAATACTCCTCCCACTTTCTTTTCAAGATTGAAAGTCTCGCAGATTGCCCAATCGTCCGACTGGAATAAACATTTCACTTCACGTCCGTCCGCATCTGTTGTCTTGAAATGGCATCGGTATGCAGACCCGGTATCTTCCACTGATGTGCAGACGATTCCTGCACCTGGCGTTACCCACTGCTTGCCGCCCACATAATAGGAGCGTTGCACCTGTATCTCGTCGGCTGTCAGCTTTCGGCGAATGTTTACGAAGTCGATATCGAGATGGTAGTTTCCAACTTCATCTTCTTTAATGCCGAACCCCGTAGAACCGGGAGTGAAGTTTTTAGATGCAATATCTTCCAATAGAACTATCTGTTCCAGAGTAGACACTTTCTTGGCATCAATACCTTCGCGGAAGTGTATTATCTTTTGGGCGGTGTCCTCCTGATCTTTACGTAGATAGCGGTTGTCATTGCTATTATTTCCACCAATAATATCTAATTTACAATGATAAAATCCTTCAGCACTATCGTCCGGCATCTCAGGATCTATCAGGAGTTTATAGACCTCTCCTCCCTTTACTGATATAATTTGTCCGGGATAAGGCACATGTATTTTATTGGCATTTTGAGCATATATGTGTGCAGCTTCTTTCGTCTCAAATATCTCAGAAGAATCCATAGGACGAGATGTCGTTCTCTTATAGGTTGTTGAAAAAGGAGTTCCTGTTAACTTCAATTCATCCATGACTATTAAGTATTTAAAGTTATATGATTAGTCGTATCGTTCACAATTTGAGTCTTCATAATCCACATCTTATAATTGGTTTCTGTCGAACCATTAAGGTCCTTCACGGGAACCTCTTTTGGGCCGCTCACAAGACCTGTATCCAGAATTATATTTCCTTGAATTCCCTCAATCTCCAATGAAGTTATATCCCCCTCAGGAAGACATATTGCTATCATTTTCCAATCCGAAGCTGTAAAGTCGTATTTTCCCTTACCTGTATACAGCCCACTTGCCGACAACGCACGTACCTGTGCCGATGTCGTCGGTTCCGAATCTACCACCCCTGCAAACCATTTTCGATATACATTCACAGTGATAGTATCAGTCAATGTCTTTTCGGGAAGTATGTCGCTGGAGGCATATACCACTGTCGCCTTATGTGTTTCCCGTTGGGTATAGGTACCCGACAGTGTCCGTACGGCTGTCTGAATCCCTTGGCTCTCTGTTGAGAAGACCAGCTTATTGTTTTCATTGTCATCATAGAAAGCTTTGGTCATCTCGCCCTGTCCATTGCGGGTGGCGGTGTAGGTGATACGTCCTTTTTTTGTGCCATATTCCACACTGTCGGAAGTGGATATACTATGGCTCAACTCTCCGCCCATGGGCTTGTACAGCATCTTGCGGAAAATGGTTTCCCAGGTTTGACCGGCAAGCAGGACGTCTTTTTTCTTAAAATAGCCGACATCATTAGAGTTGACAACGATGTTCTTTTTCAACTTGTCCGAGACTTCGATTGAAGTGGAGGAACTGCTTCCGGGAGAAGGGTTACTGCCTGAAGACATCACATATTGCAATTGGGCCAAACTGGCATCCACCGTTCGCTTCCAGCCTTTGCCCACCATGTTGGTACATTCTATGGTGGCCATGCTCAGGTTGTCCAGCTTGCGCACAACTTTGGTGATTCGGGTATCGCTGAACCCTTCGTTGAAGAACTTGTCGCTCAGCAAACGCACGTTTTGACCTAACTGTAACGGGATGTTGTTCTTGTCGATATAGGTGTAGTCCGTTTCACCTCCATATTTAGACATGTCCTCGCTGTACTTTTCCAGATAGCTGTTGACGGCGGTTTCATACGCTGCTTCTGCTTCTTTCTCAAGCCCTGTGGGCAGACTGAAGTTCCAGGGAATATATTCATCTTCAGGGGCGGGGATAAGGTTTTTGCCTGGTATCTGCTCTGTTTCCGAAGGATAAGTGTTGATGATTTCCCACTCCATCGCCTTCGAATCGTATTTCACTTCGAACTCTCGTCCGGCAAGCTCGCCTGTCTGGAAGGTTATATGTTTGGCTAACCCGCCTATCTCAAAGTCGTTCGGGTTAAACGTCATACCGATGTCGTCGAAATAGTAGACTGTGATCTTCTTATCGTTTTCATCCGTTTTTTCCTCTTGGCGCACGGTGTGGACAGTACCGCGGTAGTGGGGATAGATATCTGCAAATGCGGCCTCTTCCACGTATTCGTAAAGCCCGTATCGGGTGTTCCTGTCCACATACTTAGCCCGGTTCGGGAGTTGCAGCCGGGAGAAACCATAGCGCTTGCGGTCGATGTTCCGGGTGCTGCCCAGCGGAAAGAGGCGGGTGAAAAACTTCACATCACTGCTGTTTTCTGATTGAGTCAGTGAGGTAAGCCCTTGCATATAGCCCAGTTCCACGCGGTCGCCACGTTCGCAACGAGTGAGGTTTATTTTGAAACCGTCCGTCCACCATTCAGCCTCGAAGGCATCTGATATCAACGAGAGGGCATCCCAGCAGGTTGTGTTGTTGTATTCAACGGTCTTCTTCGGGGCGTCGAGAACGTCTCCCATGCTCCATCGCTTTTCGCCGTACACACGGTTCATGTTGTCTATCCACCTTTGAAGGTGCATTGCGGGACTGTCGTCGAGGTAGAATTGTAATTCATATTGTCCGTCCGTCAGATTGAGGAACATCACCCGCTCCGCATCGTGCTCGGGGCCGTAGAACTTGACCGTGTAGTTGTATTCTTGTGTAGACACCTGCTTGGGCTTGTACTCCTTGTTGATGCTGAACTTTACTCCTTTCAGCATCACGTAGTCGTTCACGTCCAGTGCTACGAAGAAGGGATAGGTGAAGGTGGCGGACACAGTGTTCTCTACCATCAGCTCGGTGTTCCAGGTTGATGAGTCGGCGGTGTTCACGGTCAGTTTCAGCTTTCCGCTCTGGTTGTATATTTTCAGTTCCATACTCGTTTATTTGCTGTTTAAAGGTCAATAGCCTGATAGGGGTTCGGTTCTCTGAACTTCAGTTTCATCTTGCCATACACTTTGTCTTCTACTGTAAGCGGGGAGGACATGTCGTGCGAGGCGGCGCTCTTGAAATACATGCGGTATTGGGTGCCCAGTTCGGGTAGGGCAAACACCAGCCATCCGCTTTTCAGGAAGTTGATGAAGGCGATGTAGTGGGTGTACCACTCTGCCGGGGTGTCTGCCAAGATGCCGAACTGTAGGGTTACGTCGCGTGCCTCGTAGTGAGGGGCGGGTAGGGAGTCGGGCAGGTTTTCGCCGTTCTGCTCGCGGAATGTCACTGCGGTGTAGGCTTTCATGGTGGGCACTTGCAGGAGGGCGTTGTAGTTATCGTGTCCTCCGGACTTGTCTTCGGCCAGAAAGGCGCGATATTCCTTATAGATGTCTTTACCATTGATGGTAAGTAATGATTCAAGTATTTCCATAATTATCCTTTTATTTTCATTCCGTCTCTTTCCAATCTGTTCACTATCTCGGCTATGTCTTTCAGGCAGCGGCAGTATCCGGTATTTTCGGCAATGCTGCCCAGCAGGCCGATGGCTTCGTAAGAGTAGCGCGAGAGGTCGGCCATCTTCTCGTCCATGCTTATCACGTGGGTCTGGATGGAGAGGCCGATGCCTTCCAGTTTGCCGGCTGTTTCTTCGGTGACGGTGGTCACGGCACCGGTGTGTCCCGACTGTGACGAGCCTCCGGCACTATTTTCCGACTCCCAGCCGAAGGTTTCGGCCAGCCGGTCACGTTCGGCCAGCATGGCGTCGCTTATCTTCTGTTGCTCTTCACGCAGTCTTCTCACTTCTTCTTCGGTGAGGGTACCGTTTTCGCCATACTTTGCCCAGTTATCGTAGAGGGATTTTATCTGCGAACTGTATTTCGTGGCAAGGACGGATTGCAAGATGGACTTGCGCAGATACTTTTCGAAGTTGTTGGCAAAGTCTTCGCTGCTGCTGTCCATGTTGTCCAGCAGGCTGAGGTAGCTGTCCTGGAAGCTGTCGAGCGAGACGCCCGTTAACTGTTCCTTGACCGAGGCGATGATTTCTTTTTCCGTGTCGCCGTATTGGATGATATTGTCCAGATAGCCACGAAAGTCACCGTCCATTGCCGACCAGAGGCCACTGTAGTTGGTCTTGATCCATTCCAGTTGTTTGCTGCTCATGTTAAGCATGTCTTCCATCTGGGTGAACTTCACGCCGCCCAATGACTGGGAAATGTCGCCTGCCACATCGCGCCAGTTCTGACCCTCCCATTTATAGGAGCCTTTCCACATGCGATACCATAGGGAGTGGCTGCCTCCGCTGCTACCCGAACTCAGGCGGGATTTGGCCAGTTGCTTGGTGACTTCTTTCTCCGAATTTAGCAGTTGCAGTGCTTCGGATCCGGCTTGGGTGGCTTCGGCACCATAGGACTCTTTGATGTAGGCTTTCTTCTTGTCGAGAAGTTGATCCCATACATCCATCAGGACATCGTACTTCTGCACCATGGCGTTGTAGCCGGAATAGTCGGCGCCGAATGCACCCACCAGTCCGGAGGCAAGTCCCAGTGCGCCGCCGATAGCTGCTCCCCACGGGCCGCCTATGGAAGCTCCGGTGGATGCCATGGAGAGGGTGGAGTTGGCAACGCCGCTCACTTTCTGCATAGTTTCTCCGGCGGAACCGCCCATTTTGCTGATGGCGCCGCCCACTTCGCTGACGATGGCGGATGCGCCCTTGAAGCTTTCGAGGATGTTTTGGGTGGCGGCAAACTGCTTTTCAGTGTCGCTACCGGCATCTTTCAGGGCCTTGAAACCGTTGATGAGTCCCATGAAGGGGTTTTGCTTGTTCAGGGCGGCGCTCTGTTTCGTCATTGCGGCTATGATGCCTTTCACATCTTCGGGCTTCAGCGACTTGGCGTAATCCTTGATGCTGTCGGGAAGCTGGATGTTCTTCTTGCCATCTACGTCTTCGAGATATTCCAGCAGTAATCGGGCTTGGTCGATGGTTTGCTGTATGTAGCCGCTGGTGTGGGTACCGGCTTCTTCAAAGAGGCGTGTCCAGAGGTCCGACTTCTGGAGCATGCTTTTGTCCAGTGCGTCTACGGCTTCGGTTTCTTTTTTCTGCAAGGTGTCTTTTTCACCCTGGGTCTTGGCATCGGCTATGCGTTGCTGATAATCTGTTGTGATGGCAAGACGTTTTTGTTCATACGAGCCATATTCTTTGAGGTAATTGTTCTTTGCCTGTAGCTCTTCCTGCTGGCGGTGCTTCTCCATGTCGTCAAGTGTCTTCTGGTAGTTTGCGGCGGCGATGTTGCTTTGTTGTACCGCCTCGTTGTCCACATTGGATACTTGTTCGGGAGTGATGTTTACGCCGTCTTTCTGTGCTTCTTCCAGTTTGGCTTGCCGTTCCTGGCGTTGCTGCTCTATGCGGTCCATTTCTTTGTCGAAGGCTTCCCGGGCTAATGTTTCTTCGGTTTCATCACCTTCTTTCATAGCTGCCAGGAGCTTGTCTTGAATTTCTTTCCGGACTTTGAGGTCGTCGTCCGCTATCTTTTGCCGCCATTCGGCTTGCCGCTTCTGGCGTTCTTCTTCCTGCTTCTGTTTCGCTTCGGCGGATGCGTTGCTGTTTTCACCACTTCCGGTATTACTTTTCTTAGGGGAGAAATCGTCTATTCCGCTTTCTTTGCTGAGTTTTACCGACTCGTTATAGGCAGCTTCCGCCTGTTCCTTATAGGCGTCGCGTTTGGCTTTCGCAGCTTTCAGTGCTTCTTCTTTCTTCTTTTTGCCATTATTGCCAATCCATTTGGTATCGAAGTTATCTTCGGGTGTGAGTTCTATTTCGTTCACTTTGGCATCGGCATCCACTGCCTTGCTTACGAGACTTTGCGCTTTTGCCTGTAGATACAGCATCTGGATGTAGGCTTCGCCTTTCTGTGAGAGCACCTGATACCACTGTGCCAGGGTATCGTATTGCCCGAAGGTTTCGCCGTACTTATCGTTCAGTTCGTCAATCTTGGCTTTCTCCTGCTCCTTGGTTCCGTCAAAGTCTTTCAGGGAGTCTGTCAGCCTGTCCAGTTCCACGCGGGTTTGTAGCTTTATGGCGTTTGCCTGCCGTTCGGTTTCAGCTTGTTCGCGAGCTTTCTCGGCTGCTTTTTCCTGGTTGTCGATGTACTTGTCCCAGGCGGCAATGGCGGCTGTGATGCCAACCGATATCCCCAGCGTGAGGGTTCCCGTCAGTGCTTTGGCGGCCACGGTGGATATGTTGAGCGTTCGGGCCAGATAGGTGTTGGTGGCGGCAAGTGCTTTCTTGGCATTATCTACGATGACAAGGTTGAAGTAACTGTTCTTGGTCACGGTGTCGGCCACTTGCTGGGCTGCCGAGGTCATTTCGACGGCCGTTTTCAGTTTGGCTTGCACGTGAGTCAGATTGTCCGATTTGAGTCCCAGAAGGGAGGCGGCGCTATTGGTAGCCTTGATGGTAGCCGATAATCCGCTGAGAGCTTCTTCAGTGGCTTTGATATGCCTGCTACTGTCTGCCAACTTTTCCATTGATTTTCTGGCTTCATCAAGCGCTATTTTCTCTGTGAGATCATTGCGCTGTATTTGAGTTAAATTTACAGGGGCCATTAGTATTTTGAGATATGGGTTTGGAAAAATGCCACCGGATCTGTTGCTTCGGGGACCTTCTTCTGGTTTTTAATCATTTTCATCATATTGCGCCGTTGTTGTTCCTCGGGCGAAATGTAGCGTGGGGCATCCTGAGCCATGAGTAATAGCAAGGGGTAGGGCACTTGCCACAAGATGTAGCGCAGGCTC
>ERZ860710.406-NODE-406-length-28923-cov-8.602882_pt1 | contig 28923 bp, 20 predicted proteins | sample MGYA00509974_ERZ860710 | MGnify/ENA primary metagenome ERZ860710 (study PRJEB30046, sample SAMN00715261) | human gut metagenome | study: EMG produced TPA metagenomics assembly of the A metagenome-wide association study of gut microbiota in type 2...
GAGAATGGCCGCAGGGAAGCAGATCTCGTTGGTCGTGGGATTGTAGTAGGCGTTGACTGTCTGCGGCGACATGAGCCATTCGTCCTTGTCGACCGGCTTGCCGAACTTGCGCAGATTGTCGAGCGTGCCCCACAGGCTCGCGGCCTTGATGTTCTGCCAGTAGCTCTCGGAGGGATCGATCGTGAGCGTCGAATAGTCCTTCCACTTGTCGGGATAGCCGATCTTGACGTGGAACGACGCCAGCTTCTCCTGCGCCTTGGCCTTCGTGGCGTCCGACATCCAGTCGAGAGCGGCGATGTGCTCGCCGAGCGCCGTTTGCAGGTTCCCGACCAGTTCGAGCATCCGCTCCTTGTCCTTGGCAGGGAAGTATTTGGCGACGTACATCTCGCCTACGGCCTCGCCCAACACCGAGTTGGGGATCGACATGGCGCGTTTCCAGCGGGGACGCTGCTCCTCCTTGCCGGCCATCTGACGGCCGAAGAAGTCGAACGAAGCGGCATAGAAGTCGTCGCTCAGGTAGGATGCCGCGCTGGTGAGGTATTGAGCGGCCAGGTAGTAGCGCAGCGTCTCGATCGGGGTCTGTTTGACCAGTTTGTTCATCCCCTCGAAGAAACTCGGCTGTCCGACGATGGCACGGTCGATCCCTGCGACCTGTACCTTGCCCAGTTCATCGAAAAGCACCTCCCAGTCGATGGCGTCGTATCTCTTTTTGAGGTCGGCGACGCTCATCGGATTGTAGCTGCGGGCGATGTCGCGCAACTCGACGTTCGACCACGAGGCGCGGGCCAGTTCGGTTTCGAAGGCCACGACGTCGGCTGCGGCCCGCTTCGCCTCGGCCTCCTCCGTGCCCGAAAGGACGAAGAGTTTGGCGAGCAGCTCCTCGTAGCCTTTTTTCAAGGCGGCGTTCGACTCTTCGAGGTAGTAGTCGCGGTTACCCATGCCCAGACCGCTCTGTTCGAGATAGAAGGCGTTGGTGTTGCTGTCCATCAGGTCGGCCATCACGCCGAAGGCGAAGAGCGGATTGCCCACATCGAGCATCATCTCCGTGAGCGCCTTGGTCAGCGCGGGTCCCTTTTCGACCTGCATGATCGCGGCCAGGTCGGCCTTGACCGGTTCGGCGCCCTCCTTGTTCAGACGTACCGAATCGAGCCCCATTTTGTAGAGGTCGGAGATCTTCTGGTCGACCGAACCCGGCGCGGCCTCGATCTTGGTCATCTCCTGAAAGAGGTCGTTGATGCGCACCTCGTTGTTCTCGCGCAGCACGTCGAACGAGCCGAAGCGCGAGAATTCGGGTTTCAGCGGGTTCTTGGCCTGCCATCCGCCGGTGGCGTACTGGTAGAAATCTTCGTTCGGGGCGACCGACAGGTCGAAATTCGACGGGTCGATGGCCGGCGTTTTGGCTGTTTTGTCGTTGCAACTCATCATACAGGCGAGCGTTGCAAAAAGAATGACTTTTTTCATCTGGGTTCTTTGTTTTAAACATGAAAGAGCCGCCTTCGGCAGAAGGACAGCTCTTTCGGACATCAGCGTTCGGGACGCATTATTTTTTGCAGATAGCGGCTACGCCCGGAAGTTCCTTGCCCTCGATGGCTTCGAGCAGCGCGCCGCCGCCGGTCGAGATGTAGGATACCTGATCGGCCATGCCGAACTTGTTGATGCATGCCACCGAGTCGCCGCCGCCGATAAGCGAGAAAGCGCCCTCGGCCGTCGCCTTGGCGATCGCTTCGGCGATCGCGCGCGATCCTTCGGCGAACTTGTCGAACTCGAATACGCCGGCAGGGCCGTTCCACAGAATGGTCTTGGCGCCTTCGATCGCGGCGGCGAAAGCCTTGCGCGATGCGGGACCGGCATCCATGCCCTCCCAGCCGTCGGGGATGTCGTTCACCGGAGCCTGGCGCGTATCGGCGTCCTCGGCGAATTTGTCGGCGATCAGCGCATCGGGCGAGAATACCAGCTTCACGCCGCGCTCCTCGGCTTTCTTCACGATTTCGAGTGCCGTGGGGAACATCTCCGGCTCGCAGAGCGAGTTACCGACTTTGCCGCCCTGCGCCGCTGCGAAGGTGTAGGACATACCGCCGCCGATGACGATCGAATCGACCTTTTCCATCAGGTTTTCGAGGATCGAGATCTTGGTCGAAACTTTCGACCCGCCGATGATCGCCGCGAACGGGCGCCGGGGATTCAGCATCAGACGATCGACCGCCTGCAATTCGTTCTCCATCACGTAGCCGAACATCTTGTCGTGGGGGAATTTATCGGCGATCAGGGCTGTCGAGGCGTGTGCGCGGTGCGCGGTGCCGAAAGCGTCGTTGATGTAGCAGTCGGCATACGAAGCCAGCCGCTCGACGAACTCTTTCTGCGAGGCTTTGACCGCTTTTTTTGCAGCGGCTTTCTCCTCTTCCGAAGCATCTTCGGCAAGTCCGCGGGGCTTGCCCTCCTCCTCGGCGTAGAAACGCAGGTTTTCGAGCAGCATCACCTCGCCGGGTTTGAGGTTCCGGGCTGTTTCGGCCGCTTTTTCTCCCATGCAGTCGCCGGCGAAAATCACGGGTTTGCCCAGCAGCTTTTCGATCGCGGGGACGATCTGTCCGAGCGAATATTTCATATCGTTGTTCTTCTTGGGCCGTCCCAGATGCGACATCAGGATTACCGAGCCGCCCGCGTCGAGTACCTTGCGGATCGTGGGGATCGCCGCCCGGATGCGGGTGTCGTCCGTTACCTGGCCCTTGTCGTCGAGGGGGACGTTGAAGTCCACGCGGATAATCGCCCGCTTGCCTTTGAAATCGTAAGAATCGATTTTGAACATAATTCGAAATATTTAATGGTTGAACGTGCTGGTTCCACAACCGGCTATAACGTGACAAATTTAGCAAAATAGTTTGTAAATGCGTCGTGTCCGCCGGGGAATTTGAGATTGTGGGGGCGGGAAACGATCCTGTGGATCGCTTTCCGATGCCGGAATTTGTCCTTTTGCTTCGTGCCGGCGCTATGTTTTCGGTGGAACATAGCGGGTTGTCCGTTTATTCCGTTTTCGTTCGCGGACGACTTCGGCGACCGGTCGTAAGCTTGCGGAATCCGGGCCGGATTTTGTCGGATACCGCCTTGCGGGGCCCGGGATTTGCAGGGGTTGCCGTCGGGGAGGGTCCGGGGTCCGGCGGCGATCGGATAAAAAATTCGACGACAGGTATCATTTTTATAAAAAACAACTATCTTTGCTGATAGTTTGATAGTAAAACACCCCTCGAACGTCACAAAATCTAACAATATGTACGGTAAAATTAAAGAACATTTGGAGCATGAGCTGGCCGAAATCAAAGCGGCAGGGCTCTACAAGAACGAACGCATCATCGAATCCCCGCAGCGTGCCGAGATCACGGTCGGCGGACGTCAGGTGCTGAATTTCTGTGCGAACAACTACCTCGGCCTTTCGGACAATCCGCGTCTGATCGAAGCGGCGAAGAAGGCGATGGATGCACGCGGCTACGGCATGTCGTCCGTGCGTTTCATCTGCGGTTGCCAGGATATGCACAAGCAGCTCGAGAAGGCGATCGCCGACTATTTCGGTACCGAAGACACGATTCTCTATGCCGCTTGCTTCGACGCCAACGGCGGCGTGTTCGAACCTCTGTTTACCGAGCAGGATGCGATCATCTCCGATTCGCTCAACCATGCGTCGATCATCGACGGCGTGCGTCTGTGCAAGGCCGTTCGCTACCGTTACGCCAACGCTGACATGGCCGAGCTGGAGGATTGCCTCAAGAAAGCCCAGGCACAGCGTTTCCGCATCATCGTAACCGACGGCGTCTTCTCGATGGACGGCAACGCCGCTCCGCTGGACGAGATCTGCAAGCTGGCCGAGAAATACGATGCGCTGGTGATGGTCGATGAGTGCCACTCGGCAGGCGTGCTGGGCAAGACCGGTCGCGGTATCACCGAACTCTACAACCTGCGCGGACAGGTCGATATCCTGACCGGTACGCTGGGCAAAGCCTTCGGCGGCGCGGTAGGCGGTTTCACCACCGGCCGCAAGGAGATTATCGACATGCTGCGCCAGCGTTCGCGCCCGTACCTCTTCTCGAACTCGCTGCCCCCTGCCGTAGTGGGTGCTTCGATCGAGATGTTCAAGATGCTCGGCGAGAGCGATGCGCTGCACGACAAGCTCGTGAAGAACGTCGAGCATTTCCGCAAGGGTATGATGGCCGCCGGCTTCGACATCAAGCCTACGCAGTCGGCTATCTGCGCCGTGATGCTCTACGATGCCAAACTGTCGCAGGATTTCGCCGCCCGTCTGCAGGACGAGGGTATCTTCGTGACCGGCTTCTACTATCCCGTGGTGCCGAAGGGACAGGCCCGTATCCGCGTGCAGGTTTCGGCCGGCCACACCACCGAGCAGCTCGACCGTTGCATCGCAGCGTTCGTGAAGATCGGTAAGGAGATGAACGTAATCAAATAAGTTTACAACCGACTAAAACGAGTTTTTCCATGCCTAAAGCAACTTTGGACGCTATCGACGGGAAGATTCTCCAGTACCTCGTCCGGAATGCACGCATGCCGTTCCTCGAGATCGCACGCGAGTGCGGGATTTCGGGTGCGGCCATTCACCAGCGTATCCGCAAGTTGCACGATTCGGGGGTGATCCTGGGAAGCCGCCTGATCGTGGACCCCAAGATGCTGGGTTTCGACGTATGCGCTCTGATCGGTATTTGCGTGCAGGATCCGATGTATATGATGCAGACGATGGAGAAACTCAAGGAGATTCCCGAAATCGTGGAGTGCCACTTCATCACCGGAAATTTCAACATTCTGGTAAAACTCTACTGCCTGGACAACGAACACCTGATGAAAACCATTTTCGACGGAATTCTGCGTATCCAGGGCATTTCGACCACCCAGACCTTCATTTCGCTCAACGAGGCTTTCCAACGCCAGGTGAGCATCGATTTCATCCGGGCTGCGGAGCGTTGAAAAGAGGACGGGAATAGGAAACGACGGGACGTGCCTGCGGGTGCGTCCCGTTTTTTATGGCTCCCGGGTCCTGCATCCTTGCGAATCCCGAAAATTGTGACTACCTTGCAGAGGCTATGGAAAATGAGAAAAAACCGACGATCATTCGTCTTACCAAGGAGTTTACATTCGAGGCGGCTCATGCGCTGGAGGGTTACGACGGCCTTTGCCGCGAGATTCACGGCCACTCCTATCGCCTGTTCGTGACGGTCAAGGGGACGCCTTGCGCCGACGAGTCGAATCCCAAGTTCGGCATGGTGATGGATTTCGGAGAGCTGAAACGGATTGTGAACGAACAGATCCTCTCCCGCCTCGACCATGCTTTCGTCATGCGCCGCACGGCCGAAAGCACCCGTGTAGCGGAACAGATCGGCTGTCGCTTCGGCCGCATCGTGCTGGTCGATTATCAGCCTACGTGCGAGAATATGCTCGCGGATTTCGCCGCCCGCATCGAAGCCAACCTGCCGTCCCATGTCAAGCTCCACGCCCTGCGTCTGCACGAAACGGCGACTTCGTTCGCCGAGTGGATGGCCGAGGATAACCGATAGAATCCGATGAAAAAACTCTTTCTTGTCGATGCCTATGCATTGATTTTCAAGTATTATTATGCGTTCATGGGGCGTCCCATGCGCAATCGTGCGGGGATGAATACCTCGGTGGTGTTCGGTTTCACGAAATTTCTGCGCGACATCCAGAAACGGGAACATCCCGACCTGCTGGGCGTCGCGTTCGACCCGAAAGGCGGCAGTTTCCGCCGCGAAATTTTCCCCGAATACAAGGCCAACCGTGCCGAAACGCCGGAGGATATCCTGTTGTCGGTGCCTTATGTCAAGCGGATCGTCGAGGCGATGTGTATTCCGGTGCTGGAGGTGCCCGGTTACGAGGCCGACGATGTGATCGGCACGCTCGCGCACAAGGGCGTCGAGGCGGGTTACGACGTTTTCATGGTTACGCCCGACAAGGACTACGGACAGTTGGTGTGCGACAACTGTAAGATCTACAAACAGAAAGGCAACGACGGTATCGAAATCGTCGGCCGGGAGGCGATCCGCGAGAAATACGGCATCGAGAATCCGCAGTTGGTCCGTGACATCCTGGCGTTGTGGGGCGATGCTTCGGACAACATTCCCGGCGTGCCGGGCATCGGGGAAAAAACCGCCTGCAAGCTGGTGCAGGAGTGGGGGACGGTGGAAAATATCCTGCAAAACGCCGATCGGATCAAGAGCCGGCAGGGTGAGAAGATCGCCGAGTGGGGCGACAAACTCCTGTTGGCCAAGCGGCTGACGACCATCTGCCTGGACGTGCCGATCGACTTTCGGGAGGAAGATTTGACGGTGTGCGCCCCCAGGATCGACGAGCTGAAGGCCCTTTTCGCCGAACTGGATTTCCGGATGTTCCTGAACGATCTGACGAACCTGGCTCCTGCCGAACCGCTGCCCGAAGGGCCCCGTCAGGCGGCCCAGACCCAGCTGGCCGAAGTCGCGCGCGCGAAGTCCGCAGCGGCTAAAAAGGCGGCGTTGGCGGGGCAGGGAGATCTGTTCGCCCCCGCAGCCGATTCTGGGGAATCCCCGGCATCCGACCGGGAGTCGGCGTCGTCCGATGAACAGACGGCGGAAAGCGAGGAGTTCGCCACGGCGCAAACCACACCCCACGCCTATACGATCGTGCGCAATGCGCAGGAGCTGGAGGCTGTTCTGCGCGAAGTGGCGGCCTGTCCGGAGTTTTGTTTCGATACCGAAACGACGGGATTCGACATTTTCAACGACCGGATCGTGGGGCTTTCGCTTGCGGTACGTCCTTACGAGGCGTGGTATATTCCGTTCAATGAATCCAATACGGCCGAATATGCGGCCCTTATCCGGCCGCTGTTCGCCGACGGGAAGATCGCCAAGATCGGACAGAACATCAAGTTCGACCTGATGGTGCTCGCTCGCCTGGGGGTCGAGATTCGCGGCCGGCTTTACGATACGATGATCCTCCATTACCTGCTCGATCCCGAGTCGCGTCACAACATGGATGCGCTGGCGATGCGCTACCTCAATTACCGGCCGATTTCGATCACTTCGCTCATCGGCAAGGGAGCCCGGCAGCTGACTATGGACATGATTTCGCTGGAGCGGGTGGCCGAATACGCTGCCGAGGATGCCGACGTGACGCTGCGCTTGAAACAGGTGCTGTGGCCGAAGGTCGAGGAGTTGGATCTGGCCGGGCTGTACCTGGAGATCGAGGAGCCGATGATCGCTGTGCTGGCCGAGATCGAGATGGCCGGGGTGCGGATCGATTCGGAGGCATTGGCCGAGTATGCCGTTGAACTCAATAAGACGCTCAACGACCTGGAGGGAGATATCCGCCGTCTGGCGGACGAGCCGTCGCTCAACGTCAATTCGGCGCGGCAGTTGGGCGAGGTGCTCTTCGGGAAGCTCCGCATCGCGGAGAAGCCCAAGATGACCAAAACCAAGCAGTTTTCGACCGAGGAGGAGTACTTGCAGACCTTCGCCCACAAATACGAGATCGTCGATAAGATCCTCGAATACCGGGGCGTGAAGAAGCTGCTTTCGACCTATGTGGAGGCATTGCCTCTGCTGGTCAATCCGGTGACGGGCAAGATCCACACGTCGTTCAACCAGGCCGTGACAGCGACCGGACGGCTCTCCTCGACCAATCCCAACCTGCAAAATATTCCCGTGCGGGACGAGTTGGGACGCCGGATCCGGAAGGCGTTCATCCCTTCGGACGATGAGCACCTGCTGCTTTCGGCCGATTACAGTCAGGTGGAACTGCGCCTGATGGCCCACTTGAGCGGTGACGAGTCGCTGATCGCGGCTTTCGAACACGGCGAGGACGTACATGCGGCCACCGCCGCACGGCTTTTCGGCAAAGAGGTGGCCGAGGTGGACAGCGACGAACGCCGCAAGGCCAAGACCGCCAATTTCGGTATTATTTACGGAATTTCGGCTTTCGGCCTGAGCCAGCGGCTTGACATTCCCCGCAAGGAGGCCAAGGAGATCATCGAAGGTTATTTCGCCTCCTATCCCAAGGTCAAGGAGTACATGGACCGGGTGGTGGAAGAGGCCAAGCGCGACGGCTATGTTTCGACGATCTTCGGCCGCCGCCGCTACCTGAACGACATCGCTTCGCGCAACGCCGTGGCCCGCGGCCTGGCCGAGCGCAACGCCGTGAACGCCCCGATTCAGGGAAGCGCCGCCGACATCATGAAGATCGCCATGATCCGCGTGAGCCGCCGTTTCCGCGAGGAGGGTATCCGCTCGAAGGTGATCCTGCAGGTGCACGACGAGTTGGTGGTCGATATGCTTCGTTCGGAGCAGGAGCGCGTCATCGCCATCGTTACCGAGGCCATGGAGTCCGCCGCTGCGCTGCGCGTGCGGCTGGTGGTGGACTGCGGCGTGGGCGACAATTGGCTCGAAGCGCACTGATGCCCCGTTTCGACAGAATAGAATCCCCTGCCGCCCGATCGGGCGGCAGGGGATTCTATCTGGAAAGTGCATGCGGCAGGGTGCTTCGGACTGTTGTCTTCGGCGATATGTCCTTTGTGTGATTTCGACTTACGCTATGCCGTTTTCTCCGGAGGGGCTTTCGGAAGTTCTGCGCGGCACAGTTTCAGGGCTTGAATCCGTGCGGGAACCGGGCCTTTGTGGGTTGAAACTGCCTGCAAGGGATTTCGAAGGGGAACGGCTATCTCTTCGCCTCCCCCTTCTTGGCGATCGAGAACCGGAACACGAGTCCCCCTTCCGGGCGGTTCGCCACTTCGATTCGGCCGCCGTGGAAAAGTATGGCGTTGCGTACGATCGCCAGGCCGAGTCCGGTGCCTCCCGCCCGGCGCGAACGCCCCTTGTCGATCCGGTAGAAACGTTCGAAGAGGTAGGGCAGGTGTTCGGGATTGACGCCCGTGCCGTTGTCCGAGAATGAAAATTCGTAGCGGTCGTCCGTTTCGTCCGTCAGGGCGATGTCGATCCGGTTGCCGCCCGAGTAGTTGAGGGCGTTGTCCGTCAGGTTGCGGAAAACGGAGTAGAGCAATCCTTCGTTGCCCTCGACCGTCAGGGGACGGTCGCATGTCCAGTGTACCGTAAATCCGCGTCGGGCGCTTTCCGGGGCCGTGTCGGTTATCACTTCGCCGATCAGGGCGCGGAGGTCCACTTCGGTACGGTCGATCATCTGTCCTCCTTCGTCCAGCCGGGTGATCGACGATACGTCCTGCAACAGTTGCCGGAGCCGTTCGGACTGGGTGAAACACTTTTCGAGGAAGGCCCGCTGCGTCGCTGCGTCGATATGCGGATTGGCGATGAGGGTTTCGAGGTAGCCGTGGATGGAACTTACGGGGGTTTTCAACTCATGGTTGATATTGTTGGTCAATTGCCGCTTGATGCGGATTTTTTCCTGCTCCTCGTGCAGTGCGGCGGCATGTTCGCGGTCGCGCTCTGCGAGGGTCGCCTCCATTTGAACCATGTTTTTCGTGAACTGGCGGACCACGTAGTAGCCGACCAGACACAGCAGCAGGGTGACTGAACCCATGAACCACAGAAAGTTGCGGTCGGCGTTCAGCACCTGCGACAACGACACGGTGTAGGGCAGCGACGAGCGGACGATCCGGTCGCCGATGCGGGAGGCGGAGTAGAAGTAGGTGCGCCCGTTGTTCTCCGACTGGCGGCGGATCGTATAGCCGTGACCGTCGGTGAGGGCGGCCGCCACTTCCGGCCGGTCGAGGTGGTTCGACATCTCGGCCGGGGGTTCTTCGGAGTCATAGACGACCGTACCGTCCAGGTCGATCAGGGTGATGCGCAGCCCCTCGAAGAAGTCGGAGTGCGCATCGAAAAAGTCGTGGGGAGTGCGTGCATTGCTCAAAGCCTCTTCCAGTTGGGCGTTGATGATCTGCAACTGCGAATCGAGCAGCTCCGTGCGCAGCTCCTTCTCCCGGTGGTATTGGAAGCCGACGAAGCAGACGATGAGCAGCCACGAGAAGCCCAGCAGCCAGAGGAACGATTGCGTCTGATAGGAGTGTTTACTTTTCAAATCCATAGCCGTAGCCCAGGCGGGTCACCAGATGCGAGCCGTAGGGCCCGATTTTCTTGCGCAGGCGCGTGATGTTTACGTCGATCGTGCGGTCCAGGACGATCACTTCGTTGTTCCAGACCCGGGCGAGGATCTGTTCGCGCGAGAAGATCACCCTAGGGTGGGAAAGGAGCAGGGTGAGGATTTCGAACTCCTTTTTGGTCAGGGGAACCTCCTGTCCGTTCACCCGGCAGACCTTGCTCTGCAGGTCGAGGCAGAGCCCTTCGAAACAGATGGCTTCCTCCTCCTGCCGGGCTTGCGAGCGGCGCAGCACGCTCCGTACCCGGGCCGTCACTTCGCGCATCGAGAAGGGTTTGGAGATATAGTCGTCGGCACCCAGGTTCAAGCCCGCAACGGTGTCGTCTTCGGTGTCTTTGGCCGTGCAGAAGATGATCGGCACGGCAGCCGTTTCGGGCGAGGACTTGAGCATACGGGCCATTTTGAAGCCGCTGATCTCTCCCATCATTACGTCGAGCAGCAGCAGCGAATAACGTTCGGGATGCATCGCCAGCGCTTGTTCGGCGCTGTAAGCCACATCCACTTCGTATCCTTCGAGTTCGAGGTTGAATTTCAGGATTTCACACAGCGACTCTTCGTCGTCCACCACCAGAATTTTGTATTTCCCCATGACCTTCGTATTGATTCGACGCGTCAAAATTAGGGAATAAAACGGTTTCGCAAATCCGGAAGGATCGAAATTTCACGGAATTGTAACAGACGGTTCATAAAAACGAGGCATTTCCCGGATTTTGTAACGGGTTTGTAACAGGTTTGAAACGTCGTTATCATTTCCGCCCGGTACTTTTGTTCCCGAATGATAACTTTAGGCGTAAAACCAATTAAAAAAGTATGGAATCAATCTATTTAGGCATTGTCCTCTTCCTCTTTCTGCTGGCGATTTTCGATCTGGTGGTGGGTGTCAGCAACGATGCCGTGAATTTCCTGGGGTCGGCCGTCGGCGCCCGGGCCGCTTCGTTCAAGTGGATCATGGGTGTAGCTGCGGTGGGTATCCTGTGCGGCGCCGTCATGAGCAACGGTATGATGGATGTCGCCCGGCACGGGATTTTCAGGCCCGAACAGTTCTATTTCCAGGATATCATGTGTATCTGCCTGGCGGTCATGGCAATCGACGTGATTCTTCTGGACACCTTCAATACCCTGGGGCTGCCGACTTCGACTACCGTGTCGATCGTTTTCGAGTTGCTGGGAGGTGCGTTCGCTCTGGCGATGGTCAAGCTGGCCGCAGACGATACGGGGCTTACCTTTGCCGATATGCTGAATTCGGAAAAGGCTTTGTCGGTCATCATGGCCATCTTCCTTTCGGTGGCGATCGCATTCGTATTCGGCGCAGTGGTGCAATATATCGCCCGATTGATCTTTACTTTCAATTATAAGTCGCACATGAAGTGGTCCGCCGCGCTGTTCGGCGGTGTGGCGATGACGGCGATCATCTATTTCATTCTGATCAAGGGTATGAAGGATTCGTCGTTCATGACACCCGAACTGTCGGAGTGGATTTCTACCTATACCCGTCACCTGGTGGCCGGCTGCTTCATCTTCTTCTGCCTTCTCTCGCAGGTGCTCCACTGGTGTCGGATCAATATTTTCAAGGTAGTCACGCTGCTGGGAACTTTCGCCCTGGCACTGGCCTTCGCCGGAAACGACCTGGTGAATTTCGTGGGCGTACCTCTGACGGGCTACTCTTCCTATATGGATTACGTCGCCAACGGCAACGGATCCGAAACCTTCCTGATGGATTCGCTGAACGCGCCTGCCCGGACGCCCTTCATTTTCCTGGCTCTTTCGGGCGTGGTGATGATCGTCGCCCTGACCACTTCGCGGAAGGCCCGGGGCGTTATCAAGACCTCGGTGGATCTGGCCCGTCAGGATGCCGGCGACGAGATGTTCGGTTCGTCGGGGCTGGCCCGGAGTATCGTGCGTGCTTCGTCGTCCCTCGCTACCGGAATCGACAATGCGATGCCGCAGGGACTGAAGCGCTGGCTCGGGAAACGCTTCGATAAGGACGAGGCGATTCTGGAGAACGGTGCCGCTTTCGATATGGTACGTGCGGCGGTCAATCTGCTGCTGGCCAGCTTGCTGATCGCATTGGGCACCTCGCTCAAGTTGCCTCTTTCGACTACTTACGTGGCCTTTATGGTGGCGATGGGTTCTTCGCTGGCCGATAAGGCCTGGGGCCGCGAGAGCGCCGTATTCCGCATTACGGGTGTGATTTCCGTGATCGGCGGCTGGTTCATTACGGCCGGTGCGGCTTTCGTGGCGACGTTCCTGCTCGCGCTTGCTATCTATTACGGCGGTACGATCGCTATGGTCGTGGTCGTAGCGCTGACGATTCTCTTCCTGATACGCAGCAATATCCGCTACCGCCGGAAGATGAAGGCCGAGCACGATGATGTTTTCAAGGGGATGATGACTTCCCGCGACAAGGCCGAAGTGTGGACGTTGCTCCGCCGACATATGACCGAGTCGCTCATGGCATCGGTAACGTTCGCCGAATCGACCTTCCGTCAGATTACCGACGGTTTGCTGAAGGAGGATATCAAGAGCCTGCGCAAAGCTGAACGGGCGCTCGGAGGAGAAAAAGACCTGCTCAAGCGGGTGCGTCGTCGGCAGATGCTCGCCATGCGCCGTATCGACCGCAACCTGGCGCTCGAAAAGAACACCTGGTTCCACACGGCGAGCAATGCTTCCGAGCAACTTTATTACTGTCTCAAACGTCTTTGCGAGCCGTGCAAGGAGCATGTCGGCAATAACTTCAACCCGATGCCCAAAGTTTATCTGCGGGAGTTCCTGCCCATTCGGACCCGGATTTTCAACCTGATGGTCGAGATTCGCCGCATGATGGAGCAGAACGACTATTCGGATATCGAGAACGTGCTGATCGAAGCCGAAGGGTTGCGCGAATCCATCTCGACCGAGCGCAAGACCCAGATGTACCGGGTGCAGGAGGAGGGCAACAGCCTGCATGTTTCGCTCGTCTATCTGATTACGCTGCAGGAGTCCCAGGAATTAGTCGATACGTTGCGTCAGTTGCTGAAGGCTTGTAATAAGTTTACCAAATAAGTAATAAGTCGTATTTTGAACCTGCGATAGACAAAAACAGTGTCATTTGCACTGTTTTTGTCTATATTTGCGGAACACGAGATATTTTGAAAGGGTTAAATAGGTTTCAATCAATGTATTATGCCTGTGGCCCGTATCTGACGACAAGATAAAAGAGAATAGAGTTGCCTATGGAGAATTTTACCCGCAGAGTGGCCGGATGGTTTTTATTATGCCTTGCGATGAGTATGTCGTTGTCCGCAGCGGCCCAGCAACCTCCGGTGGAGAGGGTGGATGTGGAAACGATACCCGTGCAGGACGATCTGGAAGAGATGGTCATCGAGTCGCAGCCGGAGAGTACGAATCACCCGAAACAGGAAAAAGATGTCGATACGGATGACGACGATCGTGCCGCTGCGGTGCGGACGGATGCCGGGCAGGACGAGAACGTCGGGCAGGGCGAGCTTTCGCAGAAGGACAGGAGGCGTGACAAGGGCGACGGTCGTGAGAACGACGATGAGGATGATGACGAAGATGAGGATGATGACGAGGACGAAGGAGTCCGAGTTCAGACTCATTTCGAAATTTCGGCAGCTTCGGGAGCACAAAAGGAGGAGAAAAAGGCTCCACCCGTGACGATCGACCTGTTGGGAACGCTCCGGGCCAAATTCGAGTACCAGCCCGGCGAGGGCGATGCCCGCTTCCAGGTTCGCAACGCCCGCTTCGGCGTGGCCGGCGAGATCTATTCGAAACTGGCTTACTGTATGGAGATCGACCTCTCGGACGAGGGAAAGATCAAGATGGTCAATGCGTATCTGGGGACCAAACTCTATAAGGGACTCGGTTTCACGATCGGATTTATGCGGGTCCCGTTTACCATCGATGCTCACCGTTCCCCCCATACGCAGTATTTTGCGAACCGTTCGTTCATCGCCAAGCAGGTGGGCAGCGTCCGCGATGTCGGAGCCACCCTGGGCTGGAAATTCGGCGAGAAGGTTCCGATCAACCTGCAAGTCGGTATGTTCAACGGGTCGGGTATCGACGACCAGAAGGATTTCTGGACCGACAAATTCAACTATGCGGCAAAGGCGCAGTTCGGTTTTGCCGAGGGGATGAATTTCGTGGTGAGCTACCAGACGACCCGTCCTGCCGATACGCGGATTCACCTTTACGACGTGGGGTGCTCCTACCGCTTGGGCGGTTGGTTCTTCGAGGCCGAGTATCTGCGTAAGGAGTATGCCCGCAATTCGTTCGCGGGCGTGAATGCCTTCGACGGATTTTTCTGTTATGACCTGCCTTTGCGCCGTGTCTTCAAAAAGATGTCGTTCGCAGGCCGTTACGACTATATGTCCGATCACAGCAACGGCATTCCCGACGACAACGGTCTGCTGTTCGTCAATGATCTGGAGCGTCATCGCGTCACGGCAGGCATTACGTTCAGCTTCGGATTGCCTTTTATGGCCGATATCCGGCTCAACTATGAGATGTATTTTTACGACAAGGGTGTCGTCCCCAAAGTTTCCGAACACGACAAGATCGTCCTGGAATTTATGGCTCACTTTTAGCCGTTTTAAGGATTTGAGAAAAGAAAACCCCGCATTCTATATGTGCGGGGTTTTCTTTTGCCGGTTCGGAAACATTTCGTAGCTCGTGTCGGAGAAGTCCGGAAGGGAGGGTAGAGGAGTAGGAGTAGGAGTAGGAGTAGGAGTAGGAGTAGGAGTAGGAGTAGGAGTAGGAGTGTCGGTAATCGCCCCGTTTTTTCTGTTTCGGCTTGGTTTCCGATTCCCGCTCTTGCGACCTCTTTTTTGGCGCTCGATCGTGGGCTTGGCCCTGTTTGTCCTGTATCTTTCTGTTTTTTTGTTTTTTATCCCGAGGCTCTTTCCGAACCGGCGAATAAAAAGACGGTGTATCATAACAGGCAAACCGCTTCGTTATTATCGGTATCGCGGCTCGATTATGTACGGTCAGGACACGTTCTTCGCCGTGAACCTCGATGTCTGTTCTTACATACCTGAAAGGGGATGCGCCAAATTTCTCAATTTGACACATCCCCTTCGGGAATGAATCCTTCCTGAAATTAGTATCCCAGGGTTTTCGCAGCCGCGTAGGAAATTTTCAGGGCATTCGCGCGGCGAAGTTCCTGCTTGATCTCCGTGATACGGCCCATAGTCGTATATCGGTCGGCCTTCAGACAGATCGTCATCAAGGCACGCTCCGACTCATTGAGCTTGTCACGCTCGGCAGCTACGAACTGGCCGATATCCTGAGCGGTTTTGAAGGCATCGTTGAGCTGAATACGGGGTGCAGGACCGTACTGTTCCCGCCAAACGCCGATCGGCTCTCCGATGTGGATGTAACTTACGAGTGATTTCTTCTCCAGTTTCTGCACCTCGGTTGCTTCTGGAACTTGGTATTTTACATGTAATTCCTGATCGCGCATGGTCGTAGATACCATGAAGAAGAACAGGATCATGAAGATCACGTCCGGCAGCGAGGCGGTAGAGATCGGGGGCAAACTTTTGTTGCCTTTCTTTTTAATTACTGCCATACTACTTTTTTCCTCCTAAATCTCTGGGTTCTGCTTCCGAGATACTCATGGGAACGGCTTTGGCTACGATACCGCGCTCCGCTTCTCCGAGATCCGAGAATTTCATTTGGAATTTATTCTTCGAAACTTCGTCACGGATTTCGTTGATCGCACGCGTCAGCTCGTTCTGTACCATGATGTAGATCTGATATTGGGTATCTTTGGTCGTTTGCAGCGAGAGTACGCCTTTTCCGACCGGATAGCTCCATTTGCTGCCGTCGGGGAGCTCGAACTCCTCGACCTCTTTTTCGGGCAGGTTGGGATCGTCCATCACATTGAGGAGGAAGTCCTTCGCCCGGTCCTTCAACTGGTGGATATCGACGTACTCCTGTTCGCCGGCCCTGCCCACGAAGATATCGCCGCGGCCGTTCACCAGAACGGGCAGAAGGTTACGTATCTTCACCTTCATATCCTCGACCTTTTGATCCTCGGGGGGCATCGGCGGCAGGTTACGGGCGATACCCGTATCGACGTTCATCGTCGTAGCCACCAGGAAGAATATGAGCAGCAAGAAAGCGATGTCGGCCATTGAACCGGCATTGATCTCCTGTACTTTTCTTTTATCTATAGGCATCGTTCAAACTCTATTTGAAAGCTTTGTATATCTCTGTGAAAATAGCTGTCAGAACAGCGGCACCCAGAGCTACGTAGGTTACCAGAATGCTGGCTTCCGTGATAACGGTTTCAGGATGCGGGAAGAAGCCTCCGTTCGCGACGTCCGGAATTTCGATCGTATGTCCGCGGGCGATCAGGTAGGCTGCCGCGACGATGACGATGATCAGAAGTGTCGAAAGCAGCGTTCCTTTGATGCCTTTGGAACTGTTGACCATACCCCAAACGGCCGTGAACAGTGCTGTTGCAATACCGACTGCGATCAGGATATAACTCCAGATGAGGTTCAGGTTGATCGCCTCGTTGCTGCCGCCGGCCACCATTGCATATACGGTCAGAATCACCGTAATCAGCAGGATGACGCCCAGCAATATGTTTAATATTTTTTTCATAATAGGGAATAAAGTCTTTATAAGTGCGAATTATTTCTTGTAAGCCGTCAGGATATCCATCAGGGTGATGGACGAATCCTCCATATCGTTTACGAGCGAGTCGATCTTGGAAACGATATAGTTGTAGAACAACTGAAGAATAACCGCAGCGATAAGACCCAGCAGGGTGGTCAGCAGGGCGACCTTGATACCGCCGGCAACCAGCGTCGGAGAGATATCGCCCGCAGCCTGGATGGCGTCGAACGCCTCGATCATACCCACGACGGTACCCATAAATCCGAGCATCGGGCTAAGTGCGATGAACAGACCGATCCAGCTCAAGCCCGACTCCATGCGGCCGGTCTGTACCGAACCGTAGGAAACGACGGCTTTCTCGACACTGTCCAAACCCTGGTTGTAACGATCCAGACCCTGATAGAAGATCGATGCGACCGGACCGCGCTTGTTGCGGCAAACTTCCTTGGCAGCTTCGATACCGCCCTTTTTCAGCGCTTCTTCGACCTGTGCGATCAGTTTCTTGGAGTTGATGGTGGAAAGGCTCAGGTAAAGCATACGCTCGATGGCAATGGCAAGACCGAATACCAAGCAGAGGAGCACCGGAAGCATCCACTCCCAACCGCCTTCGAGGAACTTCTGCATCAGCACCTGGTGCATCGGCTTAGCTTCGGCAAGCTGAGTGTCCGAAGCCGGAACTTCGTCCACTACGGTTTCTTCAACGACTGCGGTCTCCTCGGTTGCAGGCGTAGTCGTCTCCTGGGCGAAAGCGTTAACAGTACCAAGCGAGAAGATGGCGACTGCTACAATCAAAAAAAGTTTTTTCATGGTTGTTTAATTAAAATTTTGATTAGTTGATCGTTTTTTCGTTTGCGTTTTTTATTTCAAAAAATGTAATTTTTTTTTGTCCTGTCTGGCTTATCGCGGTTCAAATTCGTTTTATTTTAGCTTTTTTCGACAATCCGGCTGTCTGGTCGGAAAAATGCCCCGGTTTCTCTTTTCGGCAGTAATATTCTCTGCAATGAATTGAGCGGTAATGTTTTATCCTTTTTCGGACAGTCTGCGTGCCTCTCTCCGAGACCCTGTCGATGCGATTTTTAGCTCCGAAATATACAAAATTATTTTCGTACGCACAATGTTTTAGTCGGTAAATTCTCCTTTGAGGGGCGTGCGGAGCAGGTCGAGCGTTTGCTCGCGGGGCAGTTCGAGTCCGAGGACGTACATCAATTTTGTGACGGCCGCTTCGGTGGTCATGTCGTGGCCGCAGAGCACGCCGATCCGCTGCAGGCGGAGTCCCGTTTCGTAGAGTTCCATCATGACCCGACCGCCCCGGCACTGCGTGACGTTGAGGACGATCAGTCCCCGGTCGATCGCCTCTTCGAGCACGCGGATGAACCATTCGCTGGTCGGGGCGTTTCCTGCGCCGAAGGTTTCGAGCACGACGCCCCGGAGCCCTTCGGCCGAGAGCATCGCGCGCAGGGTCCGTTCCTCGATGCCGGGGAAGAGCTTGACGACGGCGATACCTCCGCTCAGGCGGGCGGCGATGTGCAGGGGTTCGTCGTAGCGCTCCGGCTGGAGAATGTATTCGGTGTGGTAGGTGATATTGACGCCCACGTCGGCCAGGGCCGGATAGTTGTACGACCAGAAGGCGCTCAAGTCTTCCGAACTGCGTTTGGTCGTGCGGTTGGCGCGGAACAGACAGTTCTGGAAATAGAGCGACACTTCGGGAACGGCGGGGCGGCCGTCGATGCGGGCCGAAGCGATTTCGATGGCCGTCATCAGGTTTTCGCGCCCGTCGGTGCGCAGCACGCCGATCGGAATCTGGCTGCCGGTGAAGACGACGGGTTTGGCCAGGTTTTCGAGCAGGAAGCTCAGGGCCGAAGCGGTGTAGGACATCGTGTCGGTGCCGTGCAGCACGACGAACCCGTCGTAGCGGGCGTAGTTGTCGCGGATGATCGCCGCCAGGTCGAGCCAGTTGCGGGGGCTGACGTTCGATGAGTCGATCACGGGGTCCATCGTGAATACCTCGATGCCGATGTTCAGGCTTTGGAGGGTCGGGAACTCCTCGAAGATGCCGCTGAAGTCGAACGGTACGAGGGCGCCGGTCGTCGGGTCGGGCTTCATGCCGATCGTGCCGCCGGTATAGATAATCAGGATCGAAGGTTTCATATCGATTCGGTAGGGCTTGAATGGTCGTTTGTCGTCTGTCGCGCCGCGTCGAAGCCGAACATCCGCCGGGCGTTGCGGGTCGTGGCTGCCGCTACCTCTTCGGGTGTCGTGCCTTTCAGCGCTGCGATTTTGTTGCAAATATAAGGAATATATCCGGATTCGTTTCGCTGGCCGCGATAGGGAACCGGCGTCAGGTAGGGACAGTCGGTTTCGAGCACCAGGTCGTCGAGCTCCATTTCGCGTACGGTATCGGCCAGCCGGCTCTTTTTGAAGGTCACCACACCGCCGATGCCGAACAGGAAGTCGCCGCACTCCTTCAACTGCCGGTAGGTGTCGGCGTCTTCGGCGAAGGCGTGGAAAACACCCCGCAGGCGCAGCCCTTTTTCGCGGGCGGCCTTCGTTTCCGTTTCGACAGTGCGGCACATATCTTTCCAGGCCGCCCGCGTATGGATGGCGACGGGAAGGTCATAGGTCGCGGCCAGGCGGCACTGTTTCGTGAATGCCTCGAGCTGTTCGGCCTTGAAGCGGTCGTCCCAGTAGTAGTCGAGTCCGATTTCGCCCACGGCGCAGAATCGTCCGACGCCTTCGGGTGGCGAGCAGAGGTAGCGTTCGACCAACGCCAGCTCTTCCCGCCAACGGGGATTGTCGTTGATGGAGGTCGGGTGCAGCCCCATCATCGGGGTGCAGTGGTCCGGATAGCGGCGCACGGTGTCGAAGAGGCGCCCGTGGCTCTCGGAGTCGATCGCCGGCAGCAGCAGCCGCTCCACCCCGGCTTCGCGGGCGCGGCGGATCGCCTCGTCGCGGTCGGCGTCGAACTCTTCGGCGTAGATATGCGAGTGGGTGTCGATCAGATAATTCAATGTTTCGGAAATTTTGTCTTAAAATATTTTGTTTATAGAGTTGGTGTCTCGTTGTTCTGATTCGGTGGGTATATTATTTAATTCGGATTTTTTTGCTTTTATTTCATCAATAATGTTGTTTATTTCCTGAATTGAATCTACATCTTTACTCAACAAGTAGTGAGTTGTACTTGATGTACTGCCATATCCGTTTCCGCTGCTTCCAGATACTTTTACATATGCTTGCTCGAATTTCCAACCCAATGCGGACATAATGTTAAGTGCTTCCACCCGGGAATAGAAGATTTCAGCTTTTTCATTTTCGTTTTCGAGTCTGATATCTTTCTTTTTATTGCGTTCTTGCCCGTAATCGAGGTATATTCGAGTTTTTTTCTGACTTACGATTTGTTCAATAATTTCACAGAAAATTTTGTTTTGTGCAAAAGTGAAACTGATTGGGCTGATAGTAAATAAAAGAAATAAGATGACGAATTGTTTCATAGGATTGGGATAGTGTATTTTGTATTTATTTTTTATTAGCGTAGTTTCATATATCGGTTCCCCGGAAGCTGCCGGACGGCTCCGGCCATTTCGAGTCCCAGCAGCAGGGCCGAAAGTTCGCCGAATCCGAGCCCCGAGAGTTCGCAAAGCTCTTCTGCGGATATCGGGTCGTCGGTGCGGAAGCAGCCCAGCAGCCCCTCTTCGTCGCGCGTGAGTGCTGCGGGAGCCGCTGTCGGCCGGTCGATCAGATCGCCGGGGCGGTTCTGGTCCCACATCATTTCCCGCACGATATCTTCGCCCGTGCATACCATTTGGGCACGCTGGGTCCGAATCAGCAGATTGGCTCCGGCCGAGGCGAAGTCCGTCGCGCGTCCAGGGACGGCCATCAGCGTGCGGTTGTAGCCGTCCGCCAGCCGTGCCGTATCCATCGACCCGCCTTCGACGGGCGATTCTACGACGACCGTACCGCCGCTTATGCCTGCCAGCAGACGGTTGCGGGAGTGGTAAAAGTTGCCGTTCTGCCTGGTTTGGGAGTGCAGCTCCGAAACGACGGCTCCGCCGTGTTCGATCATATCCCGGGCGACGGCCGTGTGCTGTGCGGGCGTGATGCCGGGAAGGGCCGAGGCGATGATGCCGACGGTCGGCATGCCGAAAGCGAGCGCCGCACGGTGACAGGCCGTATCGATGCCGAAGGCTAGGCCGCTCACGATCACCGTATCCGCCACCCGGTCTGCCAGTTCGCCGATCAGCCGGTCGGCCATCTGTTGCCCGTACGGAGTCATCCGACGCGTGCCGACCATCGTAAGCGTCGTCTTGCCGAGCGCTTCCGGGGAACCCAGAACATACAGCACATGCGGGTAGTCGGCGGTTTCGCGCAGCAGGGCCGGGTATTGTGCGTCGGTGGAGGCGATGATCTCGATCCCGTGTTTGCGGCAATGTTTGACTTCGCGCTCTGCGTCTGCGAACGCTTTCTTTTGGAGGATCGCCCGCGCGAGTTCCGGTCGGAGTCGGGCTTTTTCGATGAGTTCGTCGGCCGAAGCGGAGAAAACCGCCTCTGCCGAACCGAATACGTCGAGCAGATGGACCGCCCCTTTCGGGCCTATTCCCGGCGTGAGGGTAAGGGCTATGTCTGGAATTTCGCGCTTCATTTTCCGTATCCGGCAATCCCCGAATGAGTTCGGCTCCGCCTCTTTTGGGCGAAACCGTAGGTTCCGGACCCGCTTCGGGGCTTCGGTTAGCGGTTGTAAAGATAGGTTTTTGCCGATAAAAATGCAAAGTTGCCCGGAAGTTTTGCAGAAAAGAGAAATCTTCGTATATTTGCAAACCCGATCCAGGGAATCAGGGTCTGATGGCCGAGTGGCTAGGCAAAGGTCTGCAAAACCTTGTACAGCGGTTCGAATCCGCTTCAGACCTCACAGAAACCGCGTTGCAGCTATCTACAACGCGGTTTTATTTTTGAATTGTCATACATTTGTAATACCAACCTTTATTCGTGGCTGGTTTCTTCAATATAAGATAACAAGCTATAGATATCCAGATGAATTTGGCGGGTTGCTCGATTCATTTTATCATCTAATTCTTGCCATCGTTTTTGGGCTGCATTTGGTTTGATAGCTTCCTCATATGTTCCAACAACATGTTCTACTTCTTTTTCCAAAGTATGCGATAACTGAAATATCGTTTGTTCATCAATATAAGACGGACGACATTTCTCATTCAACTCTACAACCTTATTAAATAATGTTTGAGCATTTGATTTATACTTAAATCCATTCGGCTTTTGAGTACCATAACCATGTACATATTCTCCATAAGGTGCTGCAACTAATGAATCATATAGTTGTTTTATTTCTAATAACAATACATTTTCCATAACAATATATTTATTTGATTTTTTGCGTCCGTCTTAATTCTTTGAGCGGATTTTGGTCATATACTTGTTTTAGTTTATACAGATCCGTATTAGGTTCGATAATAGCTTGTCGATAGCTGACATAATATCCCAGTAACGTATCGACATAAGAATTTCCAGTATGATATGATTTGCTAAAATCATTTTTATGAATAATATTCAACGCCATTTCCCATTCTTTGGATGATACATTTTCCTTGCAAGTACAAAAGGCTTTCCACCACGAGTGGGCCGATGCATTGCATATCGAATCATTTCCTAAAATCTCAATAGCCGTTTTCTTTCCGCCATTTTCCAGCCCAAGCCATTCGAAGAAATAACGATAAATAATCATGGTTTCTGGCATTTCAAGAAGCTTATGGTATTCCTCGATATTTTCGCCAAAAGCTTTCATGAAAAATGATGTTCCCTTGCCAATCTTACCTTTTGTACTATTGAGAACAGCCTGAATAGCTCGGATATACTTACGATTCCAGTATTTGCCAATATAGTCTCGATTGTGAGAATAATCCTCATCCATATCTTCCGTGCGACGGATGGGGTGGTATTTCATGGGAAAAGAATAGATACTCACATTTAATCGATCACACAATTCTACATTGATCCTTAACCGATGATATAAATCATCTGGATGATCATCGAAGTTATATAACAAGTAGTTGGAGAAATCTTTCAATCCAACCTTGCTGCTCATTTCAATCGCGCGAGTATATTGTGCTTCCGTTTTTATATTATCGAAAGCTATTCTTAACGGGCGTATTGCGATTCTGCTTAACTGCTTGACATTCTCTTCGGTAAATAAACGAGCATCTACACCTTGGTTGAAATCGACATAGCGATGACGAGGAGCAGGTTTAAAATGTTTCTTATAAATATCCTTTATTTCGTCATATGCGGCGAGCAGGTGTTCTTTTGTAGTCGTAAGAAGCTTATTAATTTTATATTTTTCAAAAATGATTTTATATATCTCAAATGATTCTTCGCCTTTTAATTTTTGGTAAAATTCCATAATTAAGGACTGGGCTTTTCTAATATTTGCCCGTTCGTTAATCACAGGTGTAGAGCGCAAATGAGCAATGGATAACGCAAGTAAATCTGGTTGAATAAATATAGCGTCTTTACCAAATCCGCAAGCTACAATATCATTGATAATCGTATCGAACTCCGAAGAGGCTAATATGTTATTATCCATTAATAAAAGGTCTTTTTGATCACCGTATTGTTTTCGGGTTTCTTCGATTCTCTCTCGAAGAGGAATATAGGAATTATAAACAGGTTCTAATTTGGGAACAGCGCAAAACGGACATTTTCTTATGCATCCACGTGTGGTATATCCATAATATGCATTGTTCATTGGATATTTATATTCAATTTCATCAAGAATTGAATAATCTAAAGGCAAATTATCGATAATGAGTTGATTCCTTTTATCTAGTTGTCCGGGAATGTTTAAAATTCCTTTAAATGGCTTGATCCCAGTTGCCTCGTAAACCTCTTTTGCTTGAATGGTTGCTAATACACCTCCAACCATCAAATTTTTTGTGTCTTTAACTAGTTTTTTTGCAAAATTGATGGTGTCGATAGTAATGCGCCAATGGAACGTGAACAAAGTTGTTACAAAGACGCGATCCCATTCGGGATCTGCTTCCCAGTTTTTTTTCCAATAATAATCTTTAAACTGATTAATTTTGTTTGTCAAAAGAATCTCCATATTTGTGGAGCTAATCGGGATTTGAACTAAGAAATCCCGCCGCCTTGTACGAATATACTCAACAAACAAATCTTTGTAAAGATTCCAATTAATGTTTTCATCTATTTTATAAAACTCATCAATACATTTATTGGCAATGCGTTCTATAACAAACTGTTTTAAATCCCCTTTATAGAAAACGACTTCATGACCTAACATTTTATGATAGGTCGATAATTTCATAAGCCCAATTGGTGGATACTTATTTGAATAGTTTGGCTCTATAAGCAGTATCTTTAATTTTTTTCGAGGTCTTGCCATTATTCTTCTATAAGTTCTCTTATAGCTTTTCGTTGTAATTCTCTAATTAATTTAATATGTGAAACCGGACAGTTTCTTTGATATGACATACACACTCTGCGAATTAATGCTGCAAGGTCTTCGGGATAGTGATTATTCAATATTTCAAAGTCATCGAGCTCAGGTTCAACCTGCGGGATAGGACTTGATATAGGTAATTCAGATGCAGGTATGCACGGTATCTCTTGGTCCATCTCTGTATGTAAGTCTTTGATTCGCCGTTTATACGACTCCAGTACTTTTTGTGCTACAGGATTGGTTGCATTCTTGGATTTGGTGATACTCTTAAGTTTTTTGCAAGCATCTGTTAATTGTTTTTGAGCATTAACGATATTTTCAGTTGCGGGAGCTTGAATTATTTTGTAAGCATCTATATAACGCTCGACTGCTTTTTTTGTATCATTGGCTAAATGATATAACTTAACTAATCCATCGAAGAAATTTCGAATTAGACACTTTAGGCATTCTGCTTCTGGGGTAGGAGCTAATCCGTCACGGGCACTATTTAGTTTGATTTTTTGATTCGCAATATGGATTTCTCCATAAAAATATTTATTACCTCGGGTTTCATTACGAGGGAAATAAGTTGTTAGCATATCGGCTTCTCCAACTTGAATATTGTGTTTTCGGAGCCGAAATTGGCTGCTTGTATCTGATACGGGAATTGCTTTGGTAAAATCGGTCAAGGCGTACCAGCCCCATGCTAACAATCCGTATGTATCATCTTTTAACGAGAAATACTCTAATCCGTTGATTGTATCATTTGTTCCAACGACACGTAATCCGTATCGTTTTTCTATCGCCGTGCCGTTAATTGAGATTGGGAAATATCCAACATTTTTTTGTAACTCTTCATATTCCCCTGACACACTGGTCATAATCAATTGATTCCTAAATTGAGCTGAATAATCGACTGGAGCAACTTCCCTTAAATAGTCTGCAATAATGTCTTTATTCAACAATGCTGGATATTGTAAATCAATATTGCATAAAGTAACTATAAAATAATGGTCATCTTTATTTTCATCGTATAAATTGCGAGATGACGCGGAATCTATTACATCCGTGGCATCGCGTTTATCGTTTTCGTCATTAAGAATCGCCTTGATTTTATCAATATCGAAAACAATTTCCGAAGCAAACTCTTCTCCTTTGTAGGTTGTTCTAAATGATAATTTTTTACAGAAATAGCCGCCAACTAATCGCCCTATGCCGAACTGACCTGCGGATGATTCTCCGTCCTTATTGGAATCTGCTATATCCAGCAAAACGGATTCGACTCGTTCTACGGGTATGCCAATGCCATTATCCCTAATTTCTATAAACCTCTTGGCAGAATCAATAGTAATAGAAATTCTACCATCGGTTATAGCTCCTAAAATACCGTGATTGACGGCATCATTGATAGCGTCTCGTGCATTTTGAACATATTCACGATAGATCAGCTTTTCATCCCCATACATTTGAAACATGAGCATGTTTATAAGCCCTTTACCAATGCGGGATTTATGCGTTTTCAGCTCTGCCATAGTTTATTATCCGTTGGGAAATTGTTTGTATGTCGGCCTTGGGAATCTAATATTTACAATCGATCGTAATGCCGGATTGGAAATAATATATTCCCCGGGAGATAATCTCGTCATCATATTTTGATAGACCTTAGGCACGTATTTGTAATCGGCTTTTGATATTTCGATAGCATTAGTCCGACCATAAGCATGAGTAGAACAATTGCCCTTAACTCGATCGTGTATAGCACTTCGGAATTGCTCCACCGAAAATAGAATAATGCCTAATGATCGGCCTCGCTCTGTGATTTCCAATAATTGACGTAGAATTGGGGAGTTTTTCGGAATATCGTTCGAAGCATATTTATTCAATTCATCAACAAACAAAATTATCTTATCAGGAATATTATCACGATCAGCGCCCAGTTTCATTTCATATATTGCACGGGCTACACTACCAAAAACGAAACTTTGAGAGTTTTCGTCTAATCGGGCAATATCGATTACCATAACCTGATTAGCTGTCAGATTGTGTTGAATCTCGCTTGTGAGGTCTACTTCTCCTACGTTATCATGTATTACTTTTGAGAAAATATCATTCTTGATCGCTTTACTAACACATCTCTTAAATTTTCTCCAGCTAGTTACTTGAATTTCATTCTTTACACCTCCATTGGCAGCGGTTTTTGTATACTCATCCAATTTATCTTGAAAATCTTTCCAATTATTCACACCGGCAAAATACCCTTCTCCATTTATGACATAATTAACGCAGCTTTCTAAAGTTCCAGTACTATCATCTTCATTGGCCAACAATAAATCCAATTTATCTTGAGATTTGTCATAGGTGAATTTATATGTAAAGGCTTTGTGATTTTTCTTTTGTCGTTCAACGTCTTGAGGATGAGCGTATGATTGCGCATGTTGCATTATTTCATCCTTTGTGTAAGGATAGTAATAGCGAACATTCTTAAAGGGTTCTATTGATAACCCTAAATCCGCATATATCTTTTTATCTTTCTCCGGCAGCTCTGTATTCGTTTCATCAATGGCCATAAGATCTCGTCCTTTGACATTGAAAAACACAAAAGCCACACTACTTCCGTCTATATCTTTGAATTTATGTTGAATTGCATTAAGGAGGAACATTGAATAAGATGTTTTTGCTGCTAATCCTGAAATACCGGATATATTCAAATGCGCTCCGTCTGGTCCAATTAAAAAGTGAGAATTAAGCTCGACTTTAACTTTTTTGGCTGCATTGCCTTGGTACATTTCCAAATAACCGCACACCAAAGGATTTTTTACATCATTTAGTCCTAAAGCCGTTCGAATATCCTCTTCGTCACAAAGCGAGACTTGTTTGCCATCCAGTACTGGGGTATAAATATCATCAGTATTGCAAACGACTTTTGCTTTTACGTAATTCATTCCAAGCCGATTCATTTGCCCAATAGAATCAGCTGTATCACCAAAATTACTTGATATAAAATTAGTGAAATGGCTCGCAGCATCCGTTACATGCGTAATTTCTTCGATAACTCCATATGTAATAGACTTATCGCTATTAGAGGATACATGTTCAACTTTAACTATGTCGAACGGACTCAAAATTTGTCCTTTATCTGTCCAAAAATAGAAATTATCAATGGTAGATGGCATCTTTTCAGTTGCCGATACTTTTCCAATAACCTGTAACATCTTTAGAATAAATTTAATATTATATTCGAATCCACATATTTCGATTTGCAAAACGATTCTGTCAAGAAAATTGGATATAGGTGATTTGCCCAGCGTGTTACGGGCATGAAATTGAGATGTACACAATAGAGCAGGGAGAAAAGAGGGACAAGCGGCAATAATACAACAACTTACGAGAGAACGACAAAATTTCGGCGCGAAATTCAAATGTGCATTTGCTTGAATTTCGTGTTAATTCCGGCGGCGGTTGGTTGAACTCGATTTGAATTGCGCTTGTATTTACAGGCAAAACGGGGCGATTTACGCCCTTTTTTTGTGCCTAACGGCTCGTAGTACCGATATACGGAGGATTTGCGGTATATGAGGCAGGAACGGTGTGTCGTCGGATCAAGAGATTAAACACCGTTTAATAGAGATTTGAAAAAAGACGGATTCACCCGAAAATGTACATTTGAATTTTTGCTCAAAATATCAAAAATGCGGAACGGAGGGACGCACAGAGGGACAATATAGGGGACAAAACAAATACATATCAACCCACAAACGAATAAATCATAATGCAAAAAGAGGCTATTTTCAAAGATAAACACCCCCAAAATGCACATTTGAATAGGGGTTTTATTTTGTGTATATAGCTATATTACAGTGCATTGCTAATATTTTGGCTCGACAAAATATATTCCTACCCGACGGCAGCGACAGAGGTGGCATCCCCGGCATCCGTTGAACGAGCGTCCTTTTTTAATATATTATTCTCTGCTTTTAGAATTTCGTTCTCCGCTTCCAGCCGTCCAATTTGTTTTGCTTGCTCTTCGATCTTGGCATCTTTTTCCTTTATTAGTTCCAATAGATGCTCCTCGATTGATTTTTTTTCGACGTCTCCACTCTCCATGTTTTGATTTGAGGTCAAAAACATGTCGCCTCGACCTGTAATTAACCAATCCGCATTGACAGATACAAAGTTCTTTGTAATGTCGTCGAGAATTTCAAAACTCGGATAATATTTTCCCTTTTGTATGTTGTATAACTTATCGCTGCGCTCGTAACCTAATGCACGAGCGAAAGATGATATGTTGTGCCCTAATGCTTTGACGAGGGCGTCAAAACGTTCAGATACACTATTATTCGTACTGGGCATAAAAATAATTACCTTTTTCTTTGTATAATTACAAACTACTTTGTATATTTGCGGTGTGGTTTCAATGTAACCACGAAACAAAGATACTCAAAATAACAAATAATAGGCAATTATGACAAGGCAAATCCTTTTACCCGCTTCGGTTCTGCGGGAAATGCGGGAAACTTTCAAAGTCGGACGCAATGTTTTACGCCGCGCCCTCAATTACGAACGCAATAGCGATCGAGCAAAAGCCCTCCGCGCCGCTGCGCTGGAACGTGGCGGTTTGATTTATACCGGGGAACACGCCCCGAAAGGCTATTGCCCGAATGTGGAAACGCGACACGACCACGTGCGAGGAATGATGTATCAAAACTTCGGCGATCGAGTGGAGTTGCAGGTGAACCGGGAGA